>Ga0307928_10001215_pt1 | contig 19535 bp, 26 predicted proteins | sample AceLakmetagen232_FD_201815 | JGI IMG/M metagenome (GOLD analysis project Ga0307928, IMG submission 201815) | Saline water microbial communities from Ace Lake, Antarctica - #232 | ecosystem: Environmental > Aquatic > Non-marine Saline and Alkaline > Saline | place: Antarctica: Ace Lake... | reverse complement strand
CGAGTCCCGTCGCTCACCCTGCTATCTGAAAGCCACGGATGACGTGGCTTTTGTTGTGTAGGTATTGATTTTTGTATTGTGATATGGTATAATGTAAATAAGTAATGGGCTTAGTAAAACAAGAAAACAAAGGAGGTAAGAATGTTACGGATTGACGTGCAGAGTTGTAAGGAATTGACTCGCGAAGATTTGTTAAAGTTGGCTCAACACAAGATGCCCCTTTCTTGGCGAGACTTTCGTCTTGCTAAAAAAGAAGAAGTTAAGCCAGGAGCAAAGGTATTTGTGACCTGGCTAGACTACGATGGTGTCGTTTCTGACCCAACAGAAGTGACATTGGACGAAATCCCTATTCAGTGGAGTGAACACTTCAAGTGTGACTATGTCCACTATACGTGGCCAGGCGGAATGAAGTGTTTCGTTCAAAAGGAAGATTTCTTCGGAGATGTATTAAAAGCTAGGGAATCAGTGCAAACTTTTGCTAGCTTTCTACTGGTTAAGAAGGAATAACAAAAATCCGTCCTCGTATATTGGGATATGTACGAGGGCTTTTTCTTTTAACAATAGAACTTACCACCCCCTCACAATCCCAAAATCTGGCCAACCAATAACGTTTTTAAAAAAACTTTGCATAATCAATCTAACCAAAGAGGTTCTCCTCCTTCGCTCTTTGAGCTACGGACGGACAAAGGAACCCGTTCCTGTTGGTCACCCTGCTGAAAATGAAAACGTGAAAGCCCCAACTGGTGGGGCTTTTTTAGTTCTAGTCTTGACTTTAAAATTAAATAGTGATAGGATGTGAGTAAAATAAAAGGGGAGGTAATAATGAAACTAGCTGGCTTAATAAAAGCTATAAGTGAAATCACTTTTCTAGTTTTCGGCCACAAGAAGGTTCAGTGGTGGTTTAGCGTTTCTCGCCACCTAAGGCCAGAGAAACATGTATCAGAAGATGAATTAATACTTGTTACAGAGGGTGGTATGGGTTATAGAGTTTATGACCCTGATAAGAGTTGGTTTAATCAGAAAATCTTAAAATACAAGAGCGGAACTGCTCTAAAGGGGAACTTTATTTGGGGTAGTCTTTTTGCTGACTCTGATAAATGGATCAAGGGTCCAACTCTTAGTGAAGTTTGTAAAAAGATTATTGGAAGATACCAAAAGCGATTCAAATCACACCTGAAAGACTTTAATCCAATTAAAGATGCCAAGCGAATAGGCAACAATAGGGCTGAAGCTATTCTTGAAAAGATTGATAAACTAGTTGAACAAATTATTCTCACAGACAGTCCACTAGGAAATCATTATTCTTTGGATCTTAGTTTTGTAGCTGATACATGTAAAAGCGCCTCTATATATATTAGTGCTTTAAAACCAGAATATCAGCTTCCTGAAAAAGAGTATGTTCGTGATTTTGAAATCATCAGGGTCGATGGAATGAGTAGCCTTTCGGTAATGCTTAAAAAGCTTTACCTTAAACTAGAGAATCATCTCAGAGAGACCAAGGCTCTTTATCACACTGAACCAAGTAAGACTGGTGACACACTTGCAAAGTTAACATTCGATGTTTTGCGACATCAGGTAAAGTTTACCAGAGCTGATGGAACTGATTTGTGGTCTGGAGAAATTGACTACAGTCAGCCTGCTGGCACTGTCATTACTGCGCCTGATTGGAATGGAAAGGCAGAATGTGGTGGAGGTCTCCATTTCGCTAATGCGGTTAGAGCACTTATCTATCATCCTAAAGGAAAAGGCAATCTTATTTCTCGAGCCTTTTGGGTTCATCCTACGGGAAAAGAAATTAGCCTTAATTCAGGAATAAGAAAGACTGAATCACTAATGGTAATTCGCGAGTTGAATATTCTAGAGATTTTATCTGGAATAGCTCAATACGCTTACTGTCCTTCGGTGAGACAATTTGCAGAAGAAAGATTAAGAGCATTAGAGGTAGCATAACTGAAACAAGCCCTGAACAAAGGTTCGGGGCTCTTTTTTTACACATTTATAACATAAAAGGTCCTAGCCTTGTCGCATAGCCCACCTTTTTGAAAAAAATACTTGGAAAGTCGCGCTTAGCGTGGCTTTTTTGGTTTTAGTCTTGACTTATATTCGATGTTCTGATAGTATGTAGACAAGCGAAAGGAGGTAAAAATGAAAGTTGAGAGGGGCAAACGAAGAATATGTTTTATTTCCCCATATTTTGTTATCAAGTTTCCAATCATCAATCCAATAAAAGCATGGAGAGAACTTTATAGCCCCAGAAAAGGTATTAGATTTAAACATTTAGCTTTTAGTAGCGATGCAGATGGTTCTCCACGTTACTGGCTCCTTAGAGGAATGAGATGTAATTGGTTGGAATTTATCTGGTACCTCCGCTATAGATATCATTTCATGGCTCCAACATATTTTTCCTTTTTTGGGCTTTTCAATATTCAAAGATATGTTAAAGACCTAAACGATATGCAAGAAAAGAAATTCGCTGAGCCTTTCCTTGAAACGCTATCAAGAATTATGGGAGAGTCTATAATAAACTGCTCTTACTATCATGACACAGCATCTCCTCTTAGCTGGGGTTTTGTTGGAGAAACAGTCAAGATTAGAGACTATGCTCATATTGGTAATCTACCGTTCTTTAAAAAACATGGTCATAAAATAGACCAAAACTTAACTCAATTAAGTCAATTATTGAAGAATAAGACCTAACAGCCCGTAAAAATGTATTTCTACGGGCTTTTTCTTTACAAAAAACTTTTCTGCAGTTCATTAATCTCTTTCAATTCCTTGATTAGGTTGGTCAACTCATCATATTGTTCTAGTAAGGTTATAATAATATTATGTCCCTGACCCCTTGAACCGCTTATTATAACTTTTTTATGTAAGAGCAGTGCCTTAAAAACTGGTGTTGGCACTGCTTTTGTGATTTTTTGCTCTCTAACCTCAAATCTATCCCAAAAGAAATTTAAATAGCTCTTTTTTAAAATATCAGGAGCTTTTTTGTATGTCTCATAAATGTTTCTTGCAAAACATAAGATTTTCTGTAGTTCATCTACCTTAACTTCTCTTGTGCGTTCCAGTTTATATATATTGTCATCTGCCAAATCTATTCTTTCTCTTAATTTATTTCTGATTCTGGTAAACTCTTCATCACCTATAACACCATTTAATAATTTTTCCTCGATAACATCTCTTTTCCCTTTTAGGGCTGTTTTTTGGTTAATAAAAGTTTGTTTCTCTTTCTTTATCTCGCCTTTCCTTTGTTCAAAAATGTGTCTTGCCTTTTTTACTACTAAATCAATAAAATCCTGACTAAATTCAATCTTTTTAAATTTTTTTTCAACCTGCTTCTCTAAATCATTCATTTCGACATATTTGTCACAACCACTCTTGGTACAATGGTAATAGGCAAGCTCTTTTTCTTTATGCCATTCAGCAGTATATCTTCTGCCACATTTGGCACAATAAGCATAACCCCTTAACAAAAACTGGTATTTTCTTCTGCGACAAGCATGATGATTATGTTCAGCTACTACTGATTGAACCTGATTAAATAATCTTTTTTTAATAATAGGCTTGTGCTTTCCCTTTTTATTTACTATGCCTCCCCAATGTATCTCACCAATATAAATAGGATTTTTGAGCATTGAATAGAATTTACTAGGACTAATAGTCTTGCCACGGCTAGTAAGAAAACCTTCTTTAGTTAATGTGTCTATTATTTGATAACCATTATAAATTCCTTTCCCCATAAGCTTAAAGGCCCTTTTTATAAATGGTGCTGTTTGAGGGTCAGGAATGATTATCTTTTTATTAAACTTGCCATGAGTACTATCTGGGTTGAGAGCATTAATATATCCTACGTCGGCAAGCCCAGGCCAATAACCTTCTTTTGCCTTTTCGCAGAGAGATTGTTTTGTTTTTCTGCCAGTTATGTCTGATTGAAGCTGATTTACGGCGGCAATAATTGTATCCACCATATTGCCTTCAGGCGAATCATCTATGCCTGGTTGCGAGACTGAGATTAGCTTTACTTTGTATTTTTGAAGGGTCGCTTTAATTGTTAAATGGTCATTGGCATTTCTGGCCAATCTGTCGGTATCTTGAACTATTACTGCCTCAATTTGAGAATTTTCTTGACATTTTATCAATATATCTTGGATTCCTAGCCTACTAAGGTTTTTACCACTTTTCCCCTCGTCTTTAACTACATCAATGATTTCTAATCCTAACTTGTCAGCTTCTTGCCGACATATTTTTTCTTGAACATCTAATGATAGTCCATTTTTGGCTTGTTCGTTAGTTGACACACGGCAATATATAAGTGCTTTGTTCATTTTTTTATTTGTAATTGCAATTAATTTTTGATATGGTATAAAGAAAAAGCATTGATAGTCTGTTGGGACTATTGGCCGCAACTTTCTAAAAGACTCTTATTTTGTGATGGGGGTCTTTTAGTTTTGCTTTTCAATTTAATTATAAAGGATTTTATTCAAGAAATAAAGGATTTTTGGTTGAATTTTCTTTGTCTTTTCAAGTAAAGGTATAAAGTATCATATAAACCTTCTTATCTTTTATATCACCTTCTTTTTAGTTTTTTTAAAGCCAGAAGCCCCCTTTTCTTTAGTGCCTCCTTCTCTTTTGAAGAAAGAGCATTGTATTTTTTAGTTGCAGCCCATTCCGCCTTAGTCATCCCTTTGTAAGGTAGATTAGAATCTTTAGCAATCTTCATTCGTTTATTTTTTGACAACCTACACTTTTCTTCGCCTTTCAGCTTAATTCTTTCATCTATGTACTTATCCAGAGGACACAAAGGAGCATTACAGAAGTTAAAACGCGGGCATTTTTGCATTAATTCATAATATTTGTCCATATTTTTGTAATCAGAACATATAGTTACTAGTACTATATAGTCTCTTCTTTTAAGTGGAAGTAACTATATTATTAAGATTTATATGATTTATTATGGTTTTCAGTAAATTAAAAATTAATTTTTTCAAAATCTTGTTCTTCATTCTTTTTTTCGTCACCTCTAAGCTTGTAAAATTCTTTCCATATCTTTTTTTCAATCTGTTTCCAAAAATCCTTATTCTCACAAAAAAACATATTGTGAAATTTCCCCGTTTTTTCCCTATAAGCAGGAACTGCAATCCAAAGTTTATCTCCATAAGGATTTGCGTAACTTCCTGTCATAACTCTAAAGCCCTTAATTTTTACGAAATCTATACATAAGGTAAAAAGAGCTCTTTCTGTGCGATTTTTGTCATCGATAAGTTTCATGTTTAATCTCAAATTTTCTATATTTATATTCATGTTTTTATTTTTACAAATAATTTTATAATAACCTGCACTTTAATCTCCATTCTCTCGTTATAACCTCCCTTACAACTCGCGATTACTCACTTTTTATTCTTTAAATGAGTAATCCATACTTCTTTTGTCTTTTGGCGTTGGATTATGCCTAGTTCTAAATCCATACAAATTAATAGCTTTTTCACGAAGTTTTCTTTTTTATAATGCGCAATTGCACATTTAAATTATTTTTTGAAATTTGCGATTCTGATAGCAATTCTCCTTTTATAGCGTGGCTTTTGTGGAATTTTTCATACTGAAGTTGTAAAAGAAAAATTTCTGCTATTGTTTGAGCAGTCTGTTCTATGTTGATGTTATCTTCCGTTCTATTAAAGGATTTCATGATTTAAATAAAAAACTATGATTATTTAATCATAGTTTGACAGAAATCTTATTTTATTACCAAGTTTGTGAAGATTTTGTGAATTCTATTTCTTTCTTTTTTCTTTCTTTTTTCTTTGTCTTTCTCTTGAACGCCTACAGTTAATGTTCTCAGGCAAAAAATCAGGACAATGCGTTCCTCCCCATTTTTTACCATTAACCATATAAGGCAGAGGCTTACTGCATTCTGGATTGCTACACCTATTTACATATTTAAAAATCTGATTTAATTCGAAGCACAGTAACTGTTCTAAATTAAAAATAAAATTTATTTCATCTTTAGCACGAAGCCATCTTTCGTATATTTTTTCCTCTTTTTTCTTGTGATTTTTGTGAATTCTATTCAAGTCTATTTTTTCTAATTCTCTGAGTGTTAGTTGATTGTTATCTTTTTTTTCAACAGCTTTCCATATTGGATAATTAACAACTGTTCTAGTTACAATATTTTTTGTAATTTCGCGGACATAATCAAGGTCTTTATCTTCTATTTTATTTAACCAATATCTTTCTATTAGGTCTTTTGCTTTGAAATATATTTTTTGAATTTGATATGTTTCTAGTCCAAAAAAAAGTTCTTCTTTAAACTGAAGTTGGTATAATTTATTTTTATTTTTTATAATTTTCTTTAGTTTATTTAAGAGTTCTTCAATAATAGAATAGGAGTGATATTGAAAAATTACTGAAAAACCTAATCTATTAATTATACACAAGATTTTATTATTTTTTTGTATTTGTTGTTGTTGCTTCTCTCCTATATCAAGCATTTCTTTAAACGGCACAACATTATGTCTATATGCAAGACAACCTTTTTCTGCTTCATAGACGCTAGTTATTAGCATGATGGCGCGTCCTGCATAGTGCTTTATTCTATTATCACAAACCAGCTTAATCATGTGTTCCTTTAATTCTTCTTCTTGTTTTCTGTTTATGTGTGTTTCGTAATAATCTTCATCAGACCAATGTTTTAAAATGAGAACTATTTTACTTTTATTGTAAAAACCAGGAAAAGTAAAGTCATCAATTCTTTCCTTGTCTGCATCCTTGTCAAACTCTATCTGGTGTTTCTTTTTGGCCCACTCCTGTATTTTTTGAATGATGCTTATGTGTGTAAGGTAAAGACCATTAGTAAAAACAAAAGGATTTTCTTTTTCAAATAAAACTAACTCTTCCTCTGTAATTTTAAATTTGCCAGAAGGTTGCTTGTTGTTATATTCCATTATAAAAGTTTTTTTGTTCATTCCCTACCATTTTTACATATTTTAATAGATTTTCAAGAAAAACCTTTAATTTATGGGTAGAAAGCATTAGAATTAAAGAAGAAACTTATAATAAATCAATATGAAAATAAAAAAAATAAAACTCAAAGAGTTTAAAAGATTTGATGACTTAACCATCGACTTAGGTGATAATCCCAAAAAAATTATAGCCCTAGTTGGTCCAAACGGTTCTGGCAAAAGTACTATTTTTGACGCATTCGAGGAAAAGCTTAAAAACTACAAGAGAGCACAAAAAAATCAGCCACCAAATTTTTTCCATTAAACTTGTTGATTCCGTGATTGAAAAGAATAATACACTCACCAGGGATGGGGTATATTTTGTCTAGGTTATCGACAGATACCCCTTTATCGTTAGTGCTCCTTTTGTCAGCGCAGACACATGCACCATTTTTTCGCATTGCAGTAAGAATCAGGGTCATGTTAGTTAAGTAAAGAAGTTATATTATTAGAGAATATGAATGCCAACATTAGTATGTATCCCTATTTTACCACGCTTGTCTCTATTTCAAATTTAGCGTTTCATTTCTACAAACAAAATCTACATACTTAACACAGAAATCATCAAAGACGAGGTCATCTTTGTGTTTTATTAGTAAGGCGAACCTTTCTTGTAGCTCTTGTATGGTGTTATTAACATTCATCTTGATAAGTTAGGTGCATGGGCTTATCATTATGATAACAATAAAGAATTGTTTAATAAAGTATAATGAAGGATCTATATAGAATTCTTATTCTAGAAGATGATTTAGAAACTCTGTCGGGTACTTACAATACCCTTAAGGAAATTGAAGTTTGTTGATGGCTATGTAAAATAAACATATAAAAGAAAAATCTAAAACTCATAAAATTAAAATTACTCTTATCAGTATTTTAATAGGCATAATTGCTTTTCCAACCATAAGTCTAGGTGGAACTTTTGTTGTTTCTCTTCTTTCGGGCAAAACTATGGAAGAAGCTGTTCAGATTTTAGCCGAACAAGTAGATTCTTTGATTGGTAGGGTTGAGGTCGTGGAAGACAAGCAAGTTGAACAAGAAAAAACCCTTTCTGGGGTTCAGTCTATTGTCGACCAACAACAAGAAATTATTAATCAACAGAATGATTTAATCGAGCAAATGCAAGGAGAACAACAAGTTAATCAACTCCAGATTACTAAGGAAAAGGCGTGTAGAGAAGCTACTGAGATTTTAGAACAATTAAAATATCTGTGTGGAATGAGTGGCTTTCCTCAACAGATGACACTAGATGAATGTATTGCTGGCCGAAAACAATATTATGCCACAACGAATAGGCAGGCAGAGCTTGATAGAGCTAATGATATGATAGAATTAAAGCCTAGCTATCTTGATGCAAAAACTAGGTGTGAAACAGGAGAATAGTATAGATTCTTATGCAAATATCGTAAAAATAAGGCTCTCTCCATCTGGACGGGGCTTTTCAATTGACTTTTAGCTCAAAAAGGTTAAACTAAAAGAAAGTATTATCTGTTTCTATGAATACTTACAAAAAATTTAATATTTATATTTTTAAGACGGTCACCGCTTAGCGGTGTTTTTTATATCGACGATTATTTAATTTAAAAACTATGACTATTAACAGAAAAAATTGGCTAGGTATTATAATTGTTTTTGTGTCACTAGTAATTTTAGCTGCGCCATTTTTTGTTTTTGCTCATCCTGGTAGAACTGATGCATTTGGGTGTCATACTTGTTGGACGAATTGTTCTTCGTGGGGATTGAGCTACGGTGAATATCATTGTCATAATAGTAAAGGATTAGCACAGCCAACATATCCAGTAACAAGTACTTACGGATCTGGTGGCACTGGATACACTGTTCCGGCTCCAAAATACACTTCTCCGTCTTATCCAACAACCCATTCTTGTCCTTCTATGTCACGCTATGATTCTCTCTCTGGTAACTGCAAGTGTTACTCTGGATATGTAGTTGACACTGATTATTCAGGCAGAGAAACTTGTGTCTCTGCAAGCTCTAAATGTGTTGATTTACTTGGGTATGGAGCCACGTACAATAGCTTAATGAAAAATTGTGAGTGTAGATATGGATATATACAAAGTGGTGGAAAATGTGTGAGCGAGAGAACTTATTGCAATAATCAATTAGGACTAATGTCTCGATATAATAGTCTTCTGGATAGATGTGAGTGCATGACTGGCTACGATTTTAACGACACAAGTTGTGTTTACAGAAAGACTGACTATTCAAATACAACTAGTTACTCTAGTACCTCAAATAATTGTCCATCTAATTCGCACACGTCGGCCAATGACTCAAAAAAATGTCAATGTGATTCAGGTTATCAGGTGAATTCTACGGAAGACGCTTGCGTGTTAACACCAAAATGCTCCGATGGATATGTGCTTAACAGTAATAGTTTGTGCGTGACCTATACTCAGGGTTGCAAAAGCCAGAACAATAATGACCCAAACATTGTTGGAGTCAAGGAAGATAACGGAAAAATTAGTTGTAACTGTATAAATGGTTATAATTGGAATGGTAGCAAATGTGTAACTTCTACAAAAACTACAAACCAAAGAGAAATTCCAGAAGGCACCCTAATCCGTGCTAAGGGAGACGTTGATGTGTATATTGTTAAATATGTCGATTTGAAGAGATTTAAAAGATTAATTCTGAGCCCTTCGGTGTTTAATAATTATGGACACTTAAGGTGGAGCGACATCAAAGACGTTGATAAAAGCATTATTGATTCATTTACAAATTCAGAATTAGTAAGAGCCGTAGGAGATGATAAGATTTACAGATTGGATTCCCAAGGAGACACAGGACAAAAGAGGCTAATAAAAAATAACTCTGTTTTAGCTAGGCTAGGCCTTGATTTAGATTCAATTTATGAAATAAACGCTTTTGACAGAAACTCATATGTAACAGGAGATTCTATAGAATAATTTAACTTTTATGAAACTTAACCAATTAAATATTCGTTTACTTAAAACAATGACGCTTAGTGGTTTTTTTTGTTTTAAAGTCTATGAGAAAATGTCCATTTTGTAAAAAAAATATAAAAACATCTGATACTCTTTGTCCTTATTGCAAAAGAGTGCTTGTTGAAATCATTAAGGATCTTAGTAGTAGAAATAACACGTTGCAACACCACAAACTTTCTTTACAAAAAAAATCTAAAAAAATATTGATAAACTTTAAGAGTAAATTAAAAAATATAGTAAATACAATTAAAAATAAGTTTAAACGAAAAAAACAAACATATACTTATCAATTCGATAAGTGGAAAAAATACAAAAAAAATATTGTCATTTTATTAGCAATACTAATTGTGTTTTTAATTATTAATTCGAATGATAATTCTAAATCCGACAAAAGTGACTTAATGATTCCTAGTTCAACGTCTATTCAAACAAAAACAATAGAACTTAATCCAAAACCGTTACGAGAATACAATTCTTTACCTAATGGAACAATAATAAGTTCAACCTCTTTATACTCAGATGGGCTGGGTGAACTCAAGATAGATAATGGCACTGATATGGATGCTTTGGCAAAATTAGTAGAAAGTCATTCTTGCAAATCTGTTTATACTGTCTATATCAAAGCAAATAATATTTACACAATGACTGGAGTATCTGATGGCTATTATGACTTATACTTTGCGCATGGGCAAGATTGGGATGAAGTCGGTCAGGAGTTTTTAGTTAACGCTTCCTATTCAAAATTTGAAGATAACTTTAACTTTATAACCGAAAAAGAATACTTGTCAGACAGTATCAACACAAGATACACAATATTTGAAGTAACGCTACATTCTGTATTCGATGGTTCGGCAGAAACTGACAAGGTTTCTGAAAGCGAATTTAACGAACTCTAATATTATTATGTCAGCTAATTTATCAAACAGAGAGATAAAAAACAACCTAGAGTTTTTGACAGAACACTTACCATCAAAACCAACAGCGGTAGACGGATTGTATCAATTGCCCAAAAATTTATCGGATGATGTTATGAGGACAAATTTTTCTCAAAACTCACTACAGAAGATATCAGACCACATCGGGTATTTCTTGGGTATCTTAAAAAGTATTAAAGTTAACTTCGTTGAAGAGACAAACGACCCAAGATGGATAGCCTCTAGCGCTGGTGTTCTTTCTCAAGATAACAAGGGCACATCAATGCCTGGGTTTTATAGAGCAATGGGCTATGACCATAGTGAAATATTTTTGATTAAAAAACACAGATACCAACTTAAGCACATATTGGCAATCTTGACTCATGAATATACTCATCATTATTTATATGAGCATAGAGTTAAAAAGGACAAAACTTCTGAAAACGAAATTTTAACAGAAATTGCCACTGCTTTTTTGGGAATTGGTCAATTTTTAGTTGAAGGCTATCGTTCGATTACATGGACAAGTGATTATTATAATTATATTCTTGTAAGCGGACATCAAACACACACAATGACTTTGGGCTATGTTACTCCAGCCACAATCAAAAAAGCCATTATTTTGGCCACTGAATTAAGGCAATGGAACCCTAAAGAAGTAGTTAAGAGCTTTAACTCGTTATTCGATAAGCTATTTGTCTATATAAGTTTGATACCATATAGAAATGAAGTTAGAAAAATTAATAAATCAAAATGAGGAAAATCTCAGAAGATAATCTGAAAAAAGGCACAGAACATATTAATTACGAAATACAAATGTTTCGTGAAACACTAATCTTGCTGACCCAATCCACAAACCAGATTACAATAAATACCCTACTAGACTCTTTTACTGTCCACGCAAGAAACCTATTTTATTTCTTATATCCGAGCAAAAATAAGCGCAAAGATGACATTTTGGTCACAGATTATATAGATGAAAAAAAATGCTTTGATAAATGTAAAACCAAGGAAAGTAAACTTTCATATATTCCAGAAAAAACAAGTAAGCAGGTAGCACACCTATCTTACAAAAGAAGCGAATATGATAAAGAGACTAAACCTTGGCTCTTTGTTGACATTGCTATAAAAATGAATAAAACTTTACTTGCTTTTTATAGGTCTTTGTCAGGAGAAAAAAAGAAATGGCAAGGTTTTCTTAGCCTAAAACAAGAAATTAGCTCTCTCGATTTGTTTTTATCTGAACTAAAGGGCACTCTTGAAAAAGCAATTAGAATAGCGACTAAAGCACATACAGGTCAAACAGACAAAGCGGGAAAAGCATACATTCTCCACCCATTGAGACTTATGATGCGAATGAACTTAGTGAATGAGCAGATTGTTGCAATCTTACATGATGTTGTAGAAGATAGTGACTATACTTTTGATGATTTAAAAAAAGAAGGATTCGATGGAAAGATTATAGGTGCTTTACAATCTTTGACCAAAAGAAGTGGCGAAGACTATGAAGATTTTATTATACGAGTCAAACAAAATAAGCTTGCTACAATAGTGAAAATTGCAGATTTAAAAGATAATTCAGATTTAAATCGTATTTCTACTCCAACTAAGGAAGACTTAGAAAGAGTAGAAAAGTATAAAGATGCATTAAATACTCTTGAAGAGAGCTAAGCATATAAAATACTACTATATGCAACAGATAATTTTGATATTATTAAAACAATTCTAAATAAAAAAATACAAACGTATGCCAAATTATCAAATAGAAAAAATTAAAAAAGTGCCACTAAGAGAGATTTGGAAAGAGTTGAGAAATACAAAAAAGCATTGGAAATGCTTAAAGAAAGTGAACCCATGAGAACTTTAGTACATGAAGCATTTAAAAGACCGTTATACGCAACAGATAATTTTGATGTTATTAGAACAATTCCAAAAGACAAATCTTTTATCGGTTTTGTAAAAGTAAGTAAGAATGAAGAAGTTCCTGTTCCAACCGATGGTATTGTATTAAACGATGTATTGCGTTCGTGCAAAGAAATTACTAAAGAAGAATACGATAAAAGTGATGGTGGAGTGAAACAGGATATATAAATGCATCGAATCAATCAATAAGAAACAAATTATTTCATTAGAAGGGGGTGCAATTTAGCATTAAAACGTAAAAGAGGTAATATTAGTCATCTAAGACATGTAATCTTGTAAATCGCGAGTTATACGGGGAAATTCTTCCGTAGAATTGAAATTAAGATGCTATACATAATCAAAATTAATAAATGAAGTTATAAATTTTGGTATAAATTAAAACTATTGAATTTGCAAAGAATCAGAGCTAAAATGAAGAAAGAGCAGTAACAATGCTTTTATGAATACTTATAATCAATTAAATATTTTTATTTTTAAAACGTTCACCGTCTAGCGATATTTCTTTATGAAAAAACCATGGTCAATATCTACAACCGTTAGAAATCCCAACAGGGTTAGGAATTTTTTAAGTGTACTTAAAAAACTAGAAGGAAGCGAGTGGAATAGAGAAGCACAGAAAAAATTTCAAGTGATGTTAATCCAATATAAATATTACGGTTTCGATAGTCTGCAGTTCAATAACGGTCTTTCAGGAAGGCATCTTAATTTAATGAGTAGTCCTGAGAGTATTAGCTATGAAGACGCTGAGGAAATTCTTGAAGCTAAAAATTATGTTGGCGGAGGCGATATGAGGGGTCGCCAATCTTTTGAGCCAATAGAGCAGATGGGGCTTGTGTATTTAGATAATAATATAGTAAAGATATCTAGTCTTGGAAATTATTTTTTAATGGATGATTATGATTTAGGAGAAGTTTTTTTCAGAAGCTTTATTAAGTGGCAACTGCCTAATCCAATATCAAGTGATTATAGAGCAGTGGACGGTTTTAGTATAAAACCGTACATAGGCGTTTTACATTTAATAAAAAAAGTTAATACACTTTGGCAGGAATTGGAAAATAAACCAGTTGGTATAAGCAAGGAAGAATTTTCTATATTTGCTCTCAGCCTGATTAATTATAATAGAATAGACGAGTATGCGGATAAAGTCATTAAATACCGTAATAAATTAAAAGAGTGTGAAAACGATAATGAAAAAAAAGAATTTATATTTCAATATAAAAAAGAATTTGCCGCAGAGTTCTTAAATACTACCGATGAAGAGAAGATAAAGAAGATGATTAATAAGTCGGGTACCTATACTGACAATGCAATAAGATATTTTAGGTTAACTAAATATATTTTTGTTAGAGGTAATGGTTTTTATATTGACTTAGAACCTAGAAGAATTATTGAGACAGACAAACTTCTTGAAGCAGATAACGCTGCTCCTGTCGACTTTGCTAGTGCTGACGAATATCTAGATAACTTATGTGACATTAAACAACCTATATTACCTTGGGAAACAGATATCGAACTAAAAAAGATTATTAATAAAACACTAATTGACATAAAAGATATTCAAAAGGATTTAGATACGAAAGAATTGAGTTATGAAACAGTATCCGCAAAAGAAGTTAATGGCTTAAGTATTGATGAGCTTAAAATTTATGTAGACGAGTTAAGGTTGTATAGAAAAAGCCTTCAAGAAAAGGAATTAAAATCTGATACTCAAGATATAAATAATGTTAAAGAATGTATAGAAAAATTAAAATATATATTTCAATCTAAACAGAAAAAAAGTATCGAGTTAGAAAAATTAACGACTATTGCATTAAACGCATTAAACGACGCACTTCAAATAAAACCAAACTATCCAGTTGGTGACGATAATGAACCTACGTTTACAGCACCAGCCAACAAGCCAGACATTGAATGTTTTTATAATTCTTTTAATAGTATTTGCGAGGTTACTTTATTAACTAATCGCTCCCAATGGTATAATGAAGGACAACCAGTTATGAGACATTTAAGAGATTTTGAAGATAAAAATGTTGATAAGGATGTTTATTGTTTATTTGTTGCTCCGTCCTTACATAGAGATACCATTAATACTTTTTGGCAATCAGTTAAATATGAATATGAGGGAACTCCTCAAAAGATAATTCCATTAACACTCCAGCAATTAGTTACACTTTTGGAAGTATTAGTAGAACTTAAAGAACAAAATAAAGGATTCACCCATAATAATTTACTGAGCTTATACAATAAAATTTTAGAAATAACCGAAAGTGTTCAAAATTCTAGCGACTGGAAACAACAAGTACCCGCTACTATTGAAAGTTGGAAAAGCGAACTATTATAATTTATGAAATTAAATCATATTTACAAAGGAGATTGTATAGATGTTATGAAAAAGAAGATTGACAAGACGTCAATCAATTTAATATTTGCCGACCCCCCATATAATTTATCTGGTAACGGATTGAAGTGGAAAGGAAGTAAAACTGGCGGAGATTGGTTTATGGTAAATGAGGATTGGGATAAAATGTCAGCGCCAGAGTATTTAAAGTTTACAGAAGATTGGATAAAGGGGTGTAAAGATTTATTAAAATCCAATGGCTCCATTTATATATCGTGCACATATCACAACATTTCAGAGGTAATGATAGTATTAAAAAGATTAGAATTTGAGATAAAAAATGTTATTATATGGCACAAATCTAATTCAATGCCCAATATGACGAAACGAGTATTTACTCATTCAGTTGAATTTGTGATATGGGCAGTTAAAGGGAAAAAATGGGTTTTTAATTATGAGGAGTTAAAAAAGATTAATCCTGAAAAACAAAAAGATGGTTCGGAAAAACAAATGAGAGATATGTGGACGTTGCCATTAGTGCAAGGCAAAGAGAGATTAAGAAATAAGAGCGGTAGAGCACTACATCCTACTCAAAAACCAGAGGAATTATTGAAGAGAATTGTTATAGCCTCATCAAATAAAGGAGATATTGTGCTTGACCCCTTTATGGGAAGCGGAACAACTGCTATAATAGCTAAGAGACTTAACAGGAAGTGGATAGGAATTGAAACAAGCGATAAATATATTAAAGCAGCAAGAAAAAGATTATGCCAGTAAAAAAACGATTAAAAATACTATTAAAACAAGGAGATTGTCTTGATGTCTTAAAAACACTTAAACCAAATAGTGTTGATTTAATTTTTGCTGACCCTCCTTATAATTTATCAGGTGAAAATTCTATAACCGTAAAGAACGGTAAACCTGTTAAATGTGACAAAGGGGAATGGGATAAAATTGATAATCTGCACAAATTTAATTTATCGTGGATTGAGGCTTGTTCCAGAGTATTAAAAGATACTGGAACCATGTGGATTTCTGGAACATTACACAACCATCCTTCAGTTGGAATGGCATTAAAAGATTTAGGGTTATGGATAATAAATGATGTTATATGGTTTAAGCCAAATGCTACACCACTGTTATCAAGAAATAGATTTGTTCCATCGACTGAAATGATATGGGTAGCAAGTAAGAATAAAAAGTACTATTTTGATTATGATAAAGCAAAAGAAATTAATGGCGGTAAGCAAATGAGAAATTTATGGATTATTAATGCTAAAAGACATATAACTCCTCATCCCACAGAAAAGCCAGAAGAATTACTTGATAGAGTTATAACCTTAGGTAGCAGAGAGGGATATTTAGTATTAGACCCCTTCTTTGGTAGTGGGACAACAGGGGTGGTTGCCAAAAAATTAAAAAGAAATTTTATAGGCATTGAACTTGATAAGAAATATTTTAATATCGGCAGAAAGAGAATTGCTAATATAAAAATTTAAAAATATGCCAATTTCCAAAACATTAAAAATATTTCTCCTTGATGGGCTGCCAACTGGAACAAAAATAGTTGAGCTTAGCAACTGGTCGGGCAAGGCTTATGTGATTCCAAGAAATAGGCTATCTAAATTACTTGAAAGAAAGGAACTAGAAACTCAAGCTGTATATTTTATGATTGGGGATGCTGAATTAACAAGAAAAAGAGTTTATATTGGCAAAACTGAAAATTTTAAAAATAGAATTTTACAGCATAGTCGAAAATATGAATTTTGGAATATCGTAATTTGCTTTATTTCTAAAGATGATAACTTAACTGGCGCACATATAAGTTTTCTAGAATCAAAAATTATTGAGTTAGCCCTGATGAGCGATAGAGCAGAAATTAAAAATACAAACAGAAATATTATTGCTTCTTTACCAGAACCAGACGTAGCTGAAATGGAAGAATTTATGAGAAATATGAAGATGGTTATTTCTGCACTAGGATTTACATTTCTTGAAGATATTTCCATAAAAAACGAAGGGCAAGAAAAAGTCTATTATGTAGAAGGAAGGAGCGGCAATGGAATAGTAAAAATAACAGACGAAGGATATGTCTTGCAGAAAGGCTCAATTATATCAAGTAAAGACAGTAAGTCGTTGAGTGGCACCAATGTTTCAGTTATGAGATGTCAATATTGTCACAGTAATAAGGTTAAAAAAACGAAAGATGGTAATTTTAAAACACTTGACAATTTAGTTTTCTCAAGCCCATCATACGTTGCTACCTTTGTTATTGGTAACTCTGTAAAAAGATAAAACAATATATTGGCGAAATTCTACTTATATTTGGTTCAGGATTATTTGCATTTAACGTCTTTAGTTTTTCTTTCAGGAGTTATACGAAAGGAGGAGGTCTTAACTTTAACCTTGACCTTTATGCTGAGAGTGAAACAATTTATGGAGTGGGGTATTATTATTCTGACAGTAGAATTAGTCTTATTGCGCTTGCGGTTATGCTGATTATTTTAGGCATTTTAATTATTAGAAATAAAAAATAATTCAAAACTAATCTATGAAAACTCAAAAGATGAAAATTAAGAAAATTGCCATTTTTGTTATAATATGGATTTTAATAGGAGTAGTATTTTGGCTATATCAGCACCAACAAAATATAAATATCTGTAAAGAAAGATGTGTTTTTATTGCATACGAACGCGAAAGTTATTTTCCCCTGGGGGAAAAACTAAAAGCAGATTATTGGCGTTTTGACGGTCATAGAAAATTTAAAACCCAAGAACAGTGCATTAACTATTGTTTAATAAAGAAACAGGATAGAGAAGAGGTGTTACCTGAAGAAGAGGCAATTCCCGAAGAAGAAAATTTGGTGCGATAGAGTTTAGCCTGAAACCTTATGATTTGTAAAAAGCACTGAAATGGAAAATAGGACACTGGAAACACATAACCATGTTTTAAGTTAGATAGTGAATAAATTAAATGAAAAAAACCAGCTAAAGAGTTGATAACAAAATATAACGATGGAAAAACTGTCAGAAAAAAAACTAAACGAGAAAAAATGTGCCGAATTTTTTAAAGAAAAAAAATATGGTTACGGAAATAAAGTTAAAGAGAAGTTAATTCTTCTATTGTGGATAGATTTTGGTCCATTATTGAACATCAGCTATGCACAAAAAATATTCACTGAATTAAAAAAGTCAGAATTTAGAGGCGTGTATTTAGTGCACTTACCTGCTTCTTCAAAGGATTCAAGCCATCCGCATAATGGGCAAGTAATTATTATAAAAGAGTTTTGTTAAAAACTCTTGTAACTATAAACATGAATAATAGCGGCAAGGTTTTTTACGCTCCTACAGCCATGAAACTTTTTATAGATGGCTCTTGTACAAAAAATCCAGGAGGGCAAGGCGGTTGTGCAGGTATGCTTCAATTCTCTGAAGATTCAAGATTAAAACCAAAAAAAATATTCAGCCGTGGCTATAAGAAGCCAACAGATAGCACCAGAATGGAATTGACCGCACTTCTTTTTTCATACAAGTATATTAAAGATAATCCTCGGCTTTTTAAAAATAAAGAAGTGATAATCGTTACAGACTTAAAACATGCCGAGGTTCATCAAAGGTGGAATGTCTATGTCTCTAGACAAAAAGGTTGGAGATGTGGAGATGGCAGACCTGCTAGTAATAGTGATTTATGGAAACAAATAATCAGTGCGAAAAATAGTCTAAAAAAATTTATAGACATTAAATGGTTAAGGGGAAAATCTACGCCGATATTGAAAAAAGTTGACGCTTTAGCTAAGCAAGCAGCTCAAAATCCATTTTACATAGACTACGGATATACTCCAGGTAAAATCAGGAAGTCTAAATCGCTCAATAAAGGAAGACCGGTTCCATGTGATAGCAAGAGCCTAGTGGTTAAAATTTACCGAAAGAAACCTATTGGGAACGAATATAAAATCTGGTTCGATGTTTACTCAAAGATAAAAAAATATTACGAATATCAATGCTACGCCTTCTTAAAAAAAGACTTAGGAAGATTAAGCACTCGAAAATGCTATAAACTGAGCATAGAATCAACTAACGACACTTATCCAATAATAGACAATTTAGAAGAGCTAAGTGAATGTCCAGAGAGTTAAGTGCTTTGTGAACATATTTTCGATATTTCCGAACCTACACCTGCTATTACTCTACAATAAGTTCCGACTAAATCGCATAGACTTTCAAAATACTTCACCACCCCCTCACAATCCCAAAATCTGAATAACCAACACCATTTTTAAAAAAACTTTGCATAATCAATCTAACCAAAGAGGTTCTCCTCCTTCGCTCTTTGAGCTACGGACGGACAAAGGAACCCGTTCCTGTTGGTCACCCTGCTGAAAATGAAAACGTGAAAGCCC
>Ga0307928_10001214_pt1 | contig 19547 bp, 17 predicted proteins | sample AceLakmetagen232_FD_201815 | JGI IMG/M metagenome (GOLD analysis project Ga0307928, IMG submission 201815) | Saline water microbial communities from Ace Lake, Antarctica - #232 | ecosystem: Environmental > Aquatic > Non-marine Saline and Alkaline > Saline | place: Antarctica: Ace Lake... | reverse complement strand
GGGGCTGCCCAGGGCCTTGCTGGCCTTTGTCGCGAGCTGCCCCACGGTAGAGGCCACCTTCTTGCCGAGAGCTTTCTTCGTGGCCTTCATAGCGGCCTTCTTGCCTAGACTGGCCGCTCCGCCGGTTACCATGAACTCGAGCATGAACTTCGGCAGTGCTGATGCCCCTTCAAAGATCTTGCCTTTCATAGTCACGCCGCGAACCGCTCGCTCATCCATGTTCTTGAGATACCAGGTGACCAGGTCTCGATCTTCGTTCTGCTGGTCGAAGCTCTCGTACTTGTTCTTCTTCAATCGTCGGGTGGCGGACCACAGGTCCCACATCAATCGCAGCTCCTGACCACTGCCATAAAAGGGGATTTTCTCCCCGATATCCATTTTATCCCATGTGTCGCCCACATCCATCTTGCCCATTGCAGTCCATTTCTGGACTTCTTCGGGGGTTGCGACCATGGGTTCGTAGTTGGGGTTGGCGGCTTCCGGGGCGATCAGGTCAGCGAAATCTTCGTCGGGGAGAGCCTCCGGCCCGCCCTCGTCGGGGAGATCGTACGGAGTCTGGCCGTAGGGGTCGGGAGCCGGAGCAAACGACGGACCTTCGGTGGGGATCTTGAATTCTTTGTCGAAGAGGTCATGCTCAAGGCGTGCCGCTGTGGCCGGATCGAGATCAGCAGGCTCTGTGGGGGCAAGGAGGGCCTGCTCAAGGCGTGCCGCTATGGCCGGATCGAGATCGACCGGCTCCGTGGGAGCAAGAAGGTCGTGCTCAAGGCGGGCTGCTATGGCCGGATCGAGATCAGTAGGCTTAGGCGGAGCGAGCATCTCCTGCGTCAATTGGTCCAATACTGTTTTCACAAATCACCTCTATTGCGGGAATGCGTCCGGGTAGCCCTTGAGGATCTCCAGGATCCCCTCACTCGATTTTCCCATTTTGATCGCTTTTTCTATCAGTTTTTTGGTTGTCTTATATGTCATCTTGTCATTGAGCATCCGGTCCACGGTAGCGTTCGCGATTGCCGCTTTTTGGGCTGCAAGATCTTGTGGGGGTCTCGCTCCGCCCTGCGTTAGTGCCTGACCCACAAGCCCGCTTGTGCCCGGCTGAAACGTTGGTTGCGGAAGAGTCGGTTGCAGCGGCAGTTTCGGTGCCCCTGCCTCGGAGGAGTTGAGCGGCGAGCCCATGACTCCTGCGATCGCAGCTCCCGATCCTGGTACCGCAGCTCCCGATCCTGCGATCGCAGCTCCTGGTGCTGCTGATCCTGGTGTCGATCCCGGTGCCTGAGGGAGGCCCATCGTCCCGCCGGCCTTCTTACGGGCCGCGTCGTATTTTTCCTTAAGCCCGACAAGCTTTTCTTGATTGCGGGCGATGGCGTCGGCAATTTTGAACTGTTTTTCGGTGTAGTCTTCTCCAGTAGTAAACATACCCCCCCATCTCTCTGTGCCTCGATCACCTGCCAAGATCGCGTTTGGATCTTCCCCTTCTAGTTGGGCTCTTAGCTCTGCGTCTTCAGCCTTGGTGGCTTCGATATCTCTCTCAAGGCCCTTCATGTAGCTCTTGTCCGCCTCGTTCATCTCCTGGGTCTTGGTCTTGCCGGAGTCAATTCCAAACAGAGACTCCGCATCCACAAGGGCCCAGGCTTCAGGGGACAGGAACCTTTCCATGACTTTTGCCATGGCAGGCCGTTGGTCCTCAGGTAGCCCCACCAGCGTACCTATCGCATTGGCGGCGTCAGTCCGATCTTGACGTGCATCCTTCTGGGCTTGGTCTTCGTTTCGCTGTTTATCCTCCCGGGTCTGGTCTTGGCTTCGCAGCTCATCCTGACGAGCCTGAGCGTCCGCGATCAGCTTATCCTGACGGGTTTGGTCTTCACCTCGCAGTGTATCCTGCCGGGTTTGGTCTTCCGCTCGGCGTTCCTCTTTGATCTGATAGTCCGCATATTTATTGAACCCCTGACCGATAGCTTGACCGGCACCCATCAGTCCGGCGGCCATCGACTGTCGCTTCGTGTTGGGCCGCAATTGAATCTGTTGTACATTTGGCATGGTAAAACCTTTCTACGAGGTCGCAAACGCTAGCTGCGTCTCGGAGTTATAGCCCATCATAATTTGGATAATACTGGTCCAGTCGAGGCCGCCGTCGGCTTGCAGAGCGTTCTGCATTGCCGCGTTCCACTCGGCTTGTTCTTGGTATTGCTCTGTGTCGAACATCTGCTGCAAAGTTACGATCCCGACCAATTGATCGTTGGTGATCTGAGAGTTGACCAGAGCATTTTGGGTTTCGATATTGGCGAACGTTGAAGCGGCGGCGGCAACCTTGTAATCATTGTCCGCTGCTTGGCCTGCAATAGTACCCGGTAGTTTGGCCAGGTCCATAGTCAACGACACTGCCGACAGGGCCCGGTTCTTGTGGGCCTGCTCACTGTTGGCCACATAAGTCGCTCGATCCGAATTCAGAGATTCGTTGAGATCGCCCCGTTCGGAGAGCACCGCTTTATCGCGAGCCGAGCCGAACAGGTTGCCTCCTGCGAATGTCTCCTGAATACCCGGCACTGTGATCTTTTCAAACTGGGACATGGCCGGGTTATAAATGCTCTTATTGAACGTGTCGTTGGCAGCGTCAGCGTCGAACGACTTACTGTTCTCCGCCAGGGCGTCACCAATCGCGCTGAGCGTAGTGTCCGTTGCGTCATCGCCAGTGCTCGCGACCGGCAGTGCGGACACCGGAGCCGTGGCTATAGCGGCAGGATCTACCCCGGTGGGCGTTGTCTCGGTGGGCGACTCCTCTCCCAGCCCTTCGCCATGAGGACGACTCGCCTGTATCTCAGCTTGGTACTGCTTGATCGCCTGTGTCGCTCCTTGATACACAGTGTCATCGGCGGGCACCCACTGCCCGTTCTGCCACGAACCGAACTCGGCACCGTTGGGGCCTGTATTGATCTGGGCTCCGCCCCACTCCGGATGGGCTGCCGAAAATTCGTTGAATGCTGTGTATTGCTCGGGGTTAACGTGACCGGACAAGTCTGACCAGTTATTTTTCTCTACCCATTCACCCGCCTCGTTCTGCGCATATCCCGAGTCCTCCCAGTACTGTGGGATAGCGTCTCTCAGCTTGCCGCCGTCCACACTGAACGGGTCTTCGAACGTCAGGGCTCCGTCTCGCGTGCCGAGGGGGTTGGCGACATCCACATTGCTCGAGCTGTTCCACCAATCATAGAACCCTTCATACTGATCCGAAGGTAGGCCGCTCAGGGACTCACTAACGCCAGCATTCTCCGTGGTCTGCTCCAGGCCGTTCCAGTATTCGTCGAGGCCGGTATAGTAGTCCTCCAGGGCACCCTTATATTTCTTGTTATGCCAGTCTCGCATCCCCATATGGGTCTCTTTCTGGATCGGGAATTCAGACATATCGCCGGTCCACAGCTTGCTCCTTTCGAGCTTACGGGTCCAGTCTTTCCCCGAATCTGTCCCGCCCCAGATCGTGTTGTAGTCGCCAACTACATCCTCGTACCAGTCCTGGTCCTTGTATTGCGCCAGCCCTGTGTCCATGCCGGGAGCGGAGTCGGGGATGTAATAGTCGCCCCACTTCCGTTGCTTCTTCGCGTCACTAGTGAGCGTCATGCCGCCGACAGCCATGCCCTTAGCAACGCCCAAATCCTGCTGGACGGCTTCGCTCTTGGCTAGGGCTCCGTCAATAGCCTTGGGGCTCGCTACGCTCTTGGGGTTTGGAATTACCTTCACTGAGCCGTCCGGCTGCACCTCGATGACCTCAGGCCCATCCTCGCCCACCACAGCCTTCTCGCCGGGGAGTAGTGCCGCACCGAGAGCTGCACTCTTTGTTTTTCCGGGCAGAATACCGTGGGCGAGGTCTTTCATGTACCCAGCGTCCGGTCGCACTGGATTCTGGATCTGGCCCAAGAGATTCTTTGCCGCCGCCAAGCCGGACTGCTGATTGTCCGTCATGGGCATGGCTTTGTATTGCGGCATGGCTTTGTTATACGCCCTCGTGAGCAGCGGATTCTTGCTGATAATATTACCCTTGGCGTCCCGCTCGATACCGAGCAGGAAGTCGATGAGCACCGTATCCAGGCCTTTCTGGCTACGGCTCAGAGTGCTCATTGCCTCAATAGAGCCTCCCCCACTTCCGCCTATCGCACCGCCCAAGAGGCTGCTCCCCCCGGCAATGGACGCACCAATCACCGTTGCGGTCCCCGGGTCAAGGTGGCACTGCGTGACACTATATCGTCGGTGCAGGCCCAGCGGGTCGTTAGGATTGAAGCTGAACTTAAACTGTATCATGGTCGTTCTCCTCTCGTAGGAGTTTACAGGCGTGAGCACTTAGGTCATACATTGATTGCTCGTCCAGACCGAAACTTCGGGCTCGGTTCTTGACTACCCACTCTACTCGGCAAATCTTGGGTCGTTTCTCATATATTACGCATTCATAGGTCCCATCTTCCAGCTTTCGCAGGTGCTGGCAGGCACCCGAGGCGTCAGGCTTGAAGATCGCCGCTAGCATCAACGGTATCCACTGGATTAGGTGACCGACCTGCTTGCAGCAGGTCCCGCAACGTTGGCATTGAAAGGTGGTCATAAGGCTACCCCTCTAGTTCCGTGACGGCGGCAAAAAAGTGCTCATTCAGCTTCCTCGTCTCCGCCGTAACGTGCGTATTGACGATTTCTCTCATTTTTTTCTCTTGGAGATACTTGGTCAGGATATGGAGGACGTGGGCCTTGAGGCATTCTTCCACCGTTCCTCCTCCGCTAGCCACGGCAAAAGCCGATTCCACTTTGGATCTTTCGGTTTCAGGAATGTCAATTTTGTAGATCATTATGCTTCTCCTACGTTGTAAGGTCGGTGATAATTCCGTCTTTTACAGTCACTGTATTGCTATCGGTATCGTCAAAGGTACCCGAGACCCCGGCACTGGCGTCAGAGGACTCATAGGTACAGCTTTTCAACGCAAACCCTTTGAGTTCGTATGTCGTGGTGTTCTTGTAACAACGAAGATAATGGGTCGTATCCCCTTGTATCAAAATTTGTCCCTCGTCCGACGAATTCACATAAGCCGAAAACGCCACAGATCCGTCATACCCCGACACGGTCATTTGGACATAACCCGAAGACTGCCGTCGTAAATAACAATCAGTGCGGGTGTATCTCGCATGAGCCGTTCCTGCCCCGTTAGCCCCAGTGGTTAACACCAGTCCTTGAGAATATAACTTAGCATATTGGCTATCCGATTGCCTGAGGCAGAGTATAGAGTTGGTGATATCGAAGTAATCCGTCGTGCTACCCAGGTAACCATCCTTGAACTTGAGGTCCAGGACTGCCGTTGTTGCGTTCCACTGTAAATAATTATCAGGATCACCCCGAAAATAAAAGTCGCCCCCATCGGTAATATACGCCATCCAGCCGACGCCCCAGTCGTAAAACCCAAGGTAATCGGCCGTCATATATAGACCGTCCAGCGAGGGCGAATGCGACGACATGTCCGTACTTCTCAGCGGCTGCGTCACATACCCCGAGACATTAAGACCATCCAAGGCACGGCCGGACCCATCGGCCACATGAGCGGCGGTTTCGCTGCCCACCGTCCCCGTCCAGTTACCGCTATCGACACTGGTATGGGTCAAGGATATCTGCCCGGCGGTGATCGTGGTGCTGTAGATGAGATTGCCCACCTCAACCCAATCCGCACCATCATAGACATAGGTGCGGCCTTTGACATAACTACCGTCATCGGCAGTAACATACCAAGTGTCGTCTTCAGCCGGAGTGGCCGGAGGGGAATCCCCATTCGCCACATAGGTAGCCGAACCCCCGCCCGTGGTCGAGGTGAAGGTCATTGTGCCCGTCGCCTCGTCCACAGCTATGGTCGTATCACCGCCTTCAGCCAGCGTGAGCGTCCCTCCTTCTGAGGCCAGGTACGTATTGGTCCCGTCGGTCATCGACTGAAACCCCATCAGGGCTCGCGTATTAACGATGGCGGCGAATTCCTGCAAGGCCGCTTGGAACTTCGGGAAGAAGTCCATAATGTTGGCCATCGTTTCCTCGGGCGTGGCCCCGGCGGTCGGCGCATGGGGGAACAGGTCGGCGGCATCGAATCCCAATAAGCTTACATTCCCTTCCGGCATTAGAAGCCCTCCCCTGAATCGTCAACATTGATCTTCACGCCGCCGAGCAAGAGCTTCTGGCTGGCGACGGCATTGGCGAACTTTACTCGAACCAGGTAGGCCGCAACATTGGTGTTGACTTTGTACAGGGCCCAGGTCGTTCCGACGGTTACAGTCACAGCTGTGGAGTAGGTCTCGCCGCCATCGACGCTAATCGAAACAGCCACGCTACTGGCGGCCCCGTCGCCGGACGCCTCGAAGAGTATTTCTGCGGCGTTGTATTCGTTCTGAAGGTCCAGGACAAAATCTTTGGTCTCAATATACGCATCGATGGCCGCCGCCACGTCATTGGCACTGCTGTAGTCTAGCTGGTTGATTGTGCCGGACGCTCCCGAAAAGATAGGCAGGTTATACGCATTGACCGAGGCGGGTTTTTCGTAGTTGCCCATGCCGGTAATCGTGTCGGCGAGGTCCCACACATCCCAGCGGCCATCCCGCCAGAAGTATACATAGAACAGTGTCGGGTCAGAATTAGCCGACCCGGTGGGGATTGCGAACACGACCGCCTCGAGATCTCGGAGGGCGAACGCCCAGGCCCGATCCGCATAGGCGTACCCGTCTGCCTGAGTCTTGTTGATGTTCTCAAAGAACTCGGTCTTGATCTTGTCGCCGATGGGCTGCTTGTCGCGACCCCCGTAGTACTGATAGATCTGATGATCGGAGCCGACCAAGAAGTGCGATTCTCCATTAGACGCAATCAGGCGGGGAGCGTACAATCCCAATCCGGCCAGCATGCAGTCGAAGTGGAACGGAGCGGTCGACGACCCAGTATGATAGCACGCATAGATAGCCTGCTCCAAGTATATGGTCAGTCCGGTCCTCAGCATCTCCCCGCCCAGAATTGCACCATAATCGGTTCGTAGGTCCTGATAACCGGCCCCAGCGGAGAGTGTGTCGTCCCAGTCAATCACAGAAGTGAAATGTGCCAGACGAGACCAACGCACTCGCTGGAACATGTCCCGCCATGCCCCGCCTAGGTACTCGCGGGGGTGCAAGAGCATCAAGTGGTCGGCCACATTGATAGCCTGTTTGCAGTAGTGGGTAGTGTTATTTCCGTACACCATCACCACTAAGTCAGTCATCGCCCCACCGCTCGATGCGTTGGCGGTCAGGGTAATGGTGTCGTCGGTGTCGCTGGCGATAGTGTATACGCCAGTCGTGCAATTTGTGCCGGACAGGTATACCTGATAATCCGCCAGAGTCAGTCCAGTGAACGATCCTGCGGAAGTGATCACGCTGGGGCTGGCATCGGTGCCTGAGCCTCCTGTGGCGCTGACTGCGAGATCATTATACCCGTTAGCTCCCACGAGGTCCGCTAAATCGGTCTCTGGCTCATTCGTGTAGGCCACTTCAACAAATGTCCCGCCCACCCGCTTAGTGTCGGCCTGGGTAACAATCAGGTGGTTTTTGTAGTCATCTAATTCGACGATCTCGGTGGTGGTATAGTAGTTGTTGCTCCCGGCGGTCGGCGTCCAGGTGCCCGAGGCGTCATCTGACCATGCCCCGCCCACCGCGTCCTTCCAGTGGACCGCCTCACCGAACCCCCAAAACCGCTTCTTGCCCGAAACTCCGTCCTGATAGTGATGTCCATGAAAAAACTTCTTACTGGCTGTCCAGTTTACACCGGAGGTCGCCGCGTACCCCGTGCGCTTGCACGCTACCCCATCTTTGACAGTGAAGTTGCGTAGACGAGGAGATTGCCCTGCGTCGATCCGCTCACGAGCGAAGCCGCTATTGAGTCCGCCAATCAGGCCGGGAATGCTAAGGCTTGGCATGAGGTTCTTCCAGTGCTCGATCTAGTTTACTTTCGATCCGTTCCAACGCTTCGTCTGTGCGGCGATGCCGCTCTTTGCAAACACTACCTAAAACATAATCATGGGTATAAAGCCTCTTCTCCCGAGAACAATGCGCCTCTCGATTCATTAAGTGCTTAATCATTAAGGTCGTTAACGCCGCCCCTGATACTCCGCCGCCCCATAGGACTGCGGGCACGATGGAGGTAGAATCACAAGACCGAGCGAGGAGGCCAAATAAAAATGTCATCATCATCAGGGTCCGCCATTAGGGGAAATTTCCGAAGTTTCAATGTCGCCGCCCCCGTAAACTTCATCTCTTGTCATCTCGCGAGCCATGGCTTCCTCGGCCATCGCCGCTGATTGGAATTTTGGCCCCATCGCTCTGAGGCCCATCGCCTTACCCCAGGCAATCAGGCACTCGTCCAGATCGGTGAGCAGGGGGATGTGAGTTGCCGTGCCCGCCCCGCCGGTGTCGTCGTCTGCTGTTTGGGCGTAAGTGAACGTCGTAGAGCTAGGGACACTCACTACGGCAACCTCACCGTCGAAGCTGGTTGCCCCTATTACAGTGGTCACCGAAATATCAACCTTGTCGCCCACTCCAAAACCGTGGGCTGCTGTCGTGGTAATCGTTACCACATTGGAGGATCGTATCGCCCCGGTTGCTGACGCCCCGACAGTCGAAGCAGACTGCATCCAGTAAGGGATCTGGGCGTAAGCCAACCACAGCTCCGCTCCGGCCGCTACGCTAGAGAAGGGTTTATTGACCTCAATCGTGTCATTGCCGCGTCGTTGGTAGTACTTAGGGTAGCCGCCATTGGAGGAGGGGATATATGGCATGTCCGCGTCCCATCGCTCCAGGCCACCTCGGTAAGGTTTGAACTTGTAGGCCGTTACGCCTGCCCCGGTCACATCTGAGACCGCTGAGGGCGTAATGGTCTTCGCACTTGTAGCTCCCGTCACCTCGTAGTCCGCCGCGAAATTGCCCGTTGTCACTTTGATCACGATGTAAGCTGCGGCAATCGAGACCACCGTCCCTGTCGCAAGCGACGTGGCCTGGCTCACCACTTCACCGACCGTGAACGTCCCACTGGGCACGCCGGTTAAGGTCTTGTTGGTCTGCACGTATCGCAGGCCCAGCACATGATTGAGCGGGTAGGTCGTCAGATCCGACAGATCGAGTTCGTATCCGTCCTCGGTCGCGACGTAGGAGGTCTTGTCGAGCACGTAGCAGTCGCGCAGGTGTGGGTACATCTTGGCAATCTTGCGTTGGCCGCGATTGACCCAGTCGCCGCATCGCGAGAGGGTGATGCGGACATCGTCGGACGCCTTGCCCAACTCAGCCTGCACCGCCGTTGCCAGCTCGGTAAAATTCTTGGCCATCGATCGTACCCCGATCAAAAACTTCTCTCAGGGACGGCCGGTTACACTCGGCCGCCCCGTTGAGAAGAGGAGAAGGTGGTGGTTTAATGTCCGTAGAACGCGTAGTCGAACGTCAAGCCGCTCGTCGCTGTTGGACGAATGTCCACCGCAACAAACAGCCCCGACGGGTCAGAACTGCCGCCGCTGGTCGTGCCGAACATAATCATGTCGCCTTTCGCCACAGTGATGCTCGTGAACTGGTTTGCCGCATCACCTACAGTGATGTCAGCTTCGCGGATGTCAAGTCCGAAACCAGCCTCCGGCAATAGCCAGGCGTTGGTTGCGTCGATGAATGACTCCGCAGCAGTCGCTGTGGGGACGTGAGTGTTCGGAGCCATCGAGGCCGTCGCACCCGACACTAGGCCTGTGGTCCACGAGCCTTCGAGGGTGCGGACAACGAGGGAAATTTGGTCCCCTGCCACCGACTCGGAGACCACGACACCGCGAGTCAGGCTGGTTGCTTGGGAGACTTCCTCGCCCACCACAAACCCAGATGTCCCGCCGGTCGTATCGATCAAGAGAGCCGTGGACGCCTGCTTTCCGAGTGCAATCACCGGCGAACCGCCGGGCAGCGTCATGTTCTGTACGCGGAACCCGACAATCGTTCCGGCAACGGGCGACCTACCCACAGGCACGCCGACCCAGTCGTTCCCCGTAATCCACGCCGCGTCTTCAGGGGACGTTTGCAGGGTCAACGGCTTAGCTTCGCGAGTGACTGTAATGTGACCCGAAGTGATTGTCTTGTCGCAACGGAGGATCTCCGTCACGTCGCCACTAGTCACCTGCGGAGTCACCTGCTGGCTCACACACTTGGTTAGCTTGGTGGGTACTTCCACCGTGAGGCTAGTCGTTGTGAACGAGTACTCTCCGTTCTCGATCCAGCCGTTATTCGCCTTGAAGCGAAACTGTGTAGACCAATCAAAAGCTGCCATTAGGCTTGCCTCCTTTCTTAGGCGTCAGCCTCAGTTGAGACACCACAGGACCGCTGCAATGCGGTTGCTATGACGAAGCCCAGATTATCCGCCGTCATGTCGCCCACAGAGATCATACAGCCCGCCGTGACAGAGTCGTTTGTCTCGTAGTTGCCGTCCAGGCCGGACACCCAGTCCACCGGACATACTCCGCCGGTCCAGAACCAGCCGTAGTAGTTCAGGGTCATCGCACTCAGGAACACGCAGGGCGGGCCGCCAGTAATACTCTGGTCTCCGTCGTTGGAGATTCTATACCAGGCTGCCGTCGCCACATCACCCACCGTACCCACCTGCTTGGCCGCAAACGCCGTCCCAGACGCTACGCCTGCTCGCAAATAGGTGAAGTAGGATGGACCCTTGTTTGTGGTGTCGTACACCTGAATTGTGGTGCCTACGGGAAATTTCTCGTAAGCTTGGTTGTGATGGTCGGAGCCCGTGAACCCATCAACGGGGGGCTGGCCCACTCGGGGCACGCACCCGATCTGCGGGGGATACAGACAAATTGCCCCATCATCTAAACTTGCATCTGCCATGATACTAATCCTTCCTTTCCCGCTGCGCGGGAAGGCAAGTGTTGGTGAAAAACAATGCGATCACTCGCACGTTAACTCTCTGCTACGCCGAAACGTTCACCCGCAGCAGGTTGGCGTTGGGCTGGTGGCATTCGAGATTGAACTTGCCCTTGACGCGGGCCAGTTGTTTCTCTTTGCCCGCAGGCAACACCGACTGATCGAAGTAATCCGTGACCGTGAACATCGGATCTTCCGTCTTGCCGGAAGAGTTCGACGCCTTGACATAACGGAACACCCAACTGTCCAGGTGGATCAAAGCGACCACACCAGCTCCGGTATACGCGGCGGATTGTTCGCCGATCAGACAGCCGTCCGCGCCGTCTTTCAAGGAGCAAGAATCTTCCGTGAGCGTATCGAGGAACGGATCTTCGGCGATCTCGTAATCGTCCAGATACATGTTCCGGAAGCCCTGCTTGGCGATGCCTTTGCCCGGGCGATACGAATTCGACGCTTCCATCTCAGCCTTCAGGCTACGGAACAGGGTCGAACCCATCACGATCAACAGGGACTCGGGCCCTTCGTGATAATACTTGACCGAGTCGATCCATTCCCAGATCTGACGCTTAGAGATGGACACAGCCGTTTCAATGTTGATACAGGAAGCTCCTGCGTCCGCCGACATCCAGTAGCTGTTGCTGGTCGTGGTTCGGGCCACGCCGCCGTAAGTGGCGTTGTACAGGGCGGAAGGGATGCCCTGGAGCAGAGTGTGCTTGTCATCGATCTCGGTATCGGAGGCACAGCCCCAAATACGCTTGGCCATGCGAATCTTCATGCCTCGCTGCGTGCTCGCCGTCACTTTGTCGCGAATCTTCACGAGCTGCGTGTCGCCTTCCGGCCGGTTCATAATCTCTTCGTCGATGGATTCCTCGATGGGGCACTGCATAAAAGCAATGTTCCACTTAGAGGTTCCCATGATGGTCTTGGAGCCAGCGTCGAGGCCGTCTTCGGGACCGTACTCTTGGACCAGGGTTTCGCTGTCTGCCGTCTCATTGATGTTCGAGACCCAGATACCGCCCATCCGCATCCGCTTGCGTTCCAGCAAACGACGCAGGATCGGCATGCCGTAGGTGATCTGACTTTTCCACGTCAGGTCGTAAAACGTCCTGGTGGCAACGGTTAAATTTGTGGCCATGATTGACCGCCTTTCGTTGTTATCTAGGACAGCCGCCGTGTCGGAGCACGAGCCTGACTGTCAAGTTGCGCTTTTACGTCTTCAAAACTGCCTTCCTTGAGCGGGACATTAGCCGGAGCTGCCGCGCCGCCCGTGGTGGCACTAATCGCCGGGGGAACTGTTCCCTTGGCGGGGATGTTCGCGGATGCGTGAGCATCCGCAGCCATGCGATGGTAGGTACTATTCAGCTCCGAGAGAATCCATTTTCGCTGAGCGTTAGGCTCCAGCCGATTCATTCCAAGCTGAATAAAACGAGTGTCCACAGCTTCGACCGCGGCGTCCTCAAATTGGGCCCCGTACTGGGTGTTGAGAGGTTCACACGCCGCATGCACTGCCTTGGAACCCACTTCTTGCCTGGCGATGGTCGAAACTTCTTCCAACTGGCCTTGCAGCTTATCTATCGTTTCTTGCTGTGCGGCCAGGCGTTCGCTCGCCGTCGTCATCTTTGTCGTGGACGCTGTGAGCCGTTCTTGCTGTTGAGCCAGTTTGCCGGTCACCGTCTTGAGGGCGTTCTGTAGTCCCTCGAAGTCGTCCAGCTCGTCCAGGTCCATCTCGTCGTCGGGCTCGCGGTCCTTGAGAGAACTCAACTGAGTCTTGATCTCCGTCAAGTCACCCTGAAGTGACGTGACTGTCTCACCCAGCTTAGCGTTCCGCTCGTCGAGCTGGGCACTCTGAGTCCGCAATGCCGCTTCCCGTTGCTGTGCAGCACGGATTTCGTCGGCATGTTGCTTCTTGAGGTCCCACTCCGGCTTGGGAGCGGCCTCAGGCTTTGGGGCCTCAGGGGCAGGCTTTGCCTCGTCCGCCGGCTTATCCGCTGGCGTGGCTTCTACCTGCCCAGAGATGTCGTTCTCAAACCCCACAGCCTGCTCGACTGTCTCATTGATCTCGTGCCCTGTGTGCATCATAGGTGGCATGGCTAAAATTCCTTTCGCTTCTCATCGGATCAGCTCATGGCCGAGCCGACTCAGCAAAATAGGTTAAACGCCCGCTGGCACTCGCCGCCGCCTACCGTGTTCAGCACCTGTCCGAACGGGTCAGAGGCAGTTGTGCTTGGGGCACTATTCAGTAAAAACGCCAAAAAAAAGGGGCGGTGCAGAACTCATAAAGAGTCCGCACCGCCCCGTTGAAGGCCAGTGTCAACGCACCACTAGGTGATCAAGCCTAGCGTGCCTATTCGGTTTTTTTTGGCGCTAGATCGCTATTACTTTTTGTAGTCTTGGTTCCATTCTTCGTTCGTCGTCGCGTCGTCGTGATCGACAGGAATATCCTCCGAGACGTTCGCATCGCCATTGAATGGCGAGGCAGCAACCTCTTTATTCTCCGAGACGTTCGCATCGCCATTAACCAGCGATGCAGCAACCTCGGACGGAGCTTCCGGCTCGGGGATCACTGCGGGTGATGGTTTGTCATTTTGCATAGGTCGCTTCTCCTGTTTCTCGGGTTCAGGGGCCACCGCTTTCACAGCAGGGGGGACAGTAAACACTTCAATCGCCTTTCGCAGGGCGGACAGATCGCTGGCGGCCATAACACGGTTTTGCTGACCGGCGGGCTTGTCCTTGATCGTTCGCTTAACGACAAACGGAATCAATGCCTCGTACGTGGTGTCGCCATCGACGACGACATTGCCTGGGCCGCCGACCACAGGATTTACTCCTGCTGGTCTAGTAGGCTTACTCGGCTTGTTTTGCTTGCTGGACTTACTTTTTGCCATGATCTGGCTCCTTATTTGATAGAATCGGATACGCTTTCCCGGTTATGGCTGAATAATCATCGACTCAGTGTTTTCGTCGTCGTCGGGTGTCCCTCTTTTTTCCGAAAACCCGCCCCCTCCTGCGGGTGGCACTTTTTTTGGGATGCACTCGTACGCGTCGCAGTGTTTCTGGACCGTTAAAATATGCTGAAAAAACGGGCCGTCAGCATTGCCGCAAATAGTAGCCTGGGCCACCATCTGAGGCGAGCCCGCTATCGCGTTCGGTTTGGGCGGCAACGGAATTACCAGCGGAGCCCAGCCGGGCCAGTGGAATCTGCAGGTGCCGCAACACTCTTGCAGCTCCTCTTTTTTTTCGAGATTGTCCATTACACTTCTCCTGATTGTGCCCCTTGGGGCGGTGCTCCGGCACCCGGCCCACCCTGAGCCGGAGCCAATAGCGGTTGTATCTGTGCTAGTTGGGCCTGGATAGCTGCAAGCAGCTCTTCCGATCCCATGCCCATTTGCTTTGCCATTTCCAGCAGTTGTCGGAACGGGGCTACGAGCGGGTGCTTCGTCATGATCTCAGCTATGTTGGAGATGCCCAGCTTCTGCAGATAGGCCTCCATCATCAGCTCCGGTCCGGCCACAGTGAGAGCTTCTTTGTATTTTGCTAGCTCCCGCTCCTCGTCATAAGGCAGGGTTGAGGCCGTTTCCATAAACACGTCGTAGCGAGCCTCCTTGAGCGACTGCGTCCACTGAACCGACGCCATCATCGCTCCCCGCTCAGGACCCAACCGGCGCACCCACCGATGGATAGGCAGATGGTGCTGAATGAGTTCCGCACACCCTTGGCCCACGCCACGCAGGGAGTCGTCGAGAATGAGCCCCTGCATCCCCACACGGAGCCGTGTGCTCCGGTTGAGCATCTGTAGCTCCCCAAGGGTATTAGTGCCGCTAGCCTTACCCTGGGCCACGTCGTGGATGCCTGAGTTGTCCTTGGATGCCTCCTTGAATAGTTCATGCAGTCGCAGCAGGCCGATGGGGATATCGTGGCCGTCTTCCGTGTATATCTTCTTCTGGCGGTTCGCTCCAGTCGCTACGAACACCGTCTTGCCGGGCTTGTTGACGATCGGGGTCTCGGGCTTCTTCTTAGCCGGATAGGCCCCCTCCTCGACGTAGTGCGTCGGGTCGCTGAAATTGCGCACGATATTGAAGGTGTGGCAATGAATATTGTTGGTGTAATCCTGCAATGAGCGAAGCATCTCCACACCATTGAGGCCGTTGGCGATGTGGGGTAGCATGTAATTGACGCCAGCCGAGACCATCCACCGGCTATAGGGCCAGGCCCGATCTTCGACGACGCACTCATGGTCTACGCGAATCGAGACACGCCCGTTAGGGTACGTGGGCTGCTCGTAGGCCGGAGCGACTTGACGCTTGGGCCACTTGCCCTTAAATCGCTCATACCCGACGATCGCCCCGTCCTGCTCAATGGGCTTGCTCCGATCATAGTGGAACACGTCACCGTGCGGCTTGAAAATGTCGCCTCGAGATTCTCCGGGACTGAGAGTCGGCATATCTTCGCTCTGGGCCTCCACAGTCTCAACACTGCGGTCCTTCCAGTAAATCTCCTCAACCTCCACCATCCCTTGACCCTCGGCCTTGCCGCCATACTGTACGGGCTCCTTGCCTAGTAACAGGTCGGCAAGTCGCCGCTGCATGGATTCGGCGTTCAGTTCGGTTTTTTCTCGCCCATGCCAGTCGCCCGAGGTAACGTCGGCTCCCGTCTCATCGGTCGAGCTATCGCCGCCGCCAGGAACCCACAGTGATTTGCCCGCTTGGTCAATCCCTTTGGTTTGCTTCAGAAAATCCTTGTATATCGGCCATCGAGCCGCCGCCTTCTCCATCGGGATGTAGTGCTTGATCGTAACGTACTCGGCATCAAACGGAATGCGAGCCGCAACTTCGACGTTGGGATCAAAGCCAAAGTAGAACGGATCGATTACCTCAACTCGGAGGTCGCCCTCCCAGGCCCCGTCTTGGGGAACGTACTTGGCCTTCTCCTCCGAAGGCAATGACTCGAAGACCTTCGTTGGGATGCCTTCGCCGTTCGCTCGATGCACGTGCTGGAGCCGCTTGTTCCATCGCTGCTTGGGCTCCCACCAGAACTTGAAGATGTACATGCCCGCTTGCTTAGCGTCATACAGCGCCTGCATGATCCGCATCTGCATGTTGAGGTCGTTGACCCAGTAGGCTTGCAGGATCTCACCACAGGCCTTAGCCGCCTCAATATCAGTGTCCTCGACCGGGCTGGTTTGCAGTCGCGGCTGATTGGCCGAGAGCATCGCAACCTCTTGCGTGAGGTCGGGGTAGATCTGGTTGATGACCGGATACTCCCAACCTTCTTCCCGCTTGCCGTGGATCTGATGCCCGTACATATAGCGGAGCGCGTCGGAATACAGATCAGTGAACGATTCCGTCCGCGAACGCGAAGCGATCATGATTTCGTCGAGCTTATTGTGGAACGCTTTGTCGTCGTTCAGTGTGGTGACAATCTCACCCATAGTGTCTCTCGCTTAATATGGCCTGATGATAGCCATTGCGTCATCGGGTGTCGTGCCGGAACCCGCATCGCAATCCCAATCACCGAAGAGGTATTGCATTCCTCGCGGATCGAACGCGAACTGGCAAATTGCGTTCGACGCTATGCCAGACACCGGGAGCGTCCAGCCGTCAATGTTGTTTGTCGTAATGGACATTTCGTCCACATAGCCCCACTGGCCGGTTAACGCCGAACCATCAGCAGGCGAGACGCCAGGAGCTGCTGCTGTGCCAATCACCGAAGTGCCACAGGTCGCCATAATCGTCATCAACTTCACGCCGCCAGAATAGCCCGGAGACCATCCCCACAAGGTGAACTCCGCTGTTCGGTCAGCACCTGCTAACCCATCGCCCGCCAGGTCCTGGAGTAGCAGTGCCCCGACAAACGCATTCGCCGCGTCGGCCTTATACACCGTGTAGCAATTGCTAGGACGATTCGTGTGGACCACGGCGGTAGCATTCGTTAAAGCGTACGTCGTGGTTGCCGCCGTTTCACCGGCCGTCACGCTAGCTGAAGCCTGATTCAAAAGGCAGAAAGTATCGATCTTTGTATCCAAGTACATGTTTAAGTTCTCCGAAAGTTTTTTACGGGAACACGACGCCCGTGTTTTGCCATGTGTTCCAATGTGTTCCCTCCCACTGCAAAATCAGCCTGTCATCAACATCCGCAAAAGTAGCAGTCTCAGCGTCGTCTGTTGCATGATGCGCTATTGTTAGCGTCGCGTCATGTCCCCCATCAACGGTCATCACTATTTCGCAGAATTGGCCAAGAGTTGTTCCGTCTTTTAGTGAGAGTGCTAACGCTCCATTGGTTGTATCAATCGAAGTTTTCCCGGCAGGACTGATTGCAACAGAAGCTTTGACGGTATCATCCGCCCCCACATTATTGCCAATAATCTGGCCAGTACCCAGTGGGTCATAGATGTGAGTCGTGCCGATGGTCTCGAAAGAGTTGCCTGTGATGATATTGTTTACCGCTTGATTGATGTAGATGTCGTATTTGGTGTTTTTTCCGCCATAGACGCCGTTGAAGTTGTTCCCAACGATAACCGTGCCATAAGTGGCGCTTGCCCAGAGAATCAAATTTGAATGCGTATTCGTTGTTGACGCCGTTTCGCATCCATTACTCAGAAACTTATTCCCAACCAAAACATTATTATCCCCCGCTACATACATCCCTGATTTTTCATTGCGGAAGACATAATTATGAAGGAATTGACAATCAGGTGTAGCAATCTGAACGCCGTAATCGCCTTTGTTGTAGGCAAAGAAACTACCCTTCACGAAGGTTTGCGTACCTCCTGTCAGATAGGCCCCTTTGCCCTCGTTGGTTTCGCTGATACAATTAGTGATCTTTCCGCCCCAATTAGCTGTGATGTGAATACCGTCTTGGGCACACTCACGGATATAAACCCGGTCAATCGTCCAATCTCGAGGGTCTCCTACGGGAGGTGCCTCGCCGTCATCACACATGTAGATCCCATGCCCGACTGTCCCCTCAGCATGGCCGATAATTTCCAAGTCTCGCAGGTTTGCAAAACCACCGGCGGTCGTCGGGCAGTACTCGACCACATTATCTTCGATGTCGTCGATCGCTCGTAGGATGGAGGCATTATCGCCACTGCCGATCAACCCTACCGCATGGGTCATTTCGATCGCTGCTGAAATGGCAAAGTTGCCAGCCGAAAGCCTTACTTGCCCCCCGGTGCTTGCCGTGGCATCTATAGCTGCTTGGATCTCCTCCTGATCCGCCGTGCCATCACAAACGTAGTCGGCTACCCTCTTGGCTTTGTCAGTCGCGTCGCTCGCCGCAACGACAACTTGGAATCCTCTTTCTGGCGGACTGTATCTCGAACGCATGTTATCACCTTTAATCGATAATAATATCAATCCTCGCGTCAGCCTGACATCGAGGACAACTGAATTTAGTCTTGTGGCAGTCGGGTGCGATCAACGCCACCCACCGAAATCCGCACTGTTCACATCGCACCGCGTTGATTGAGTGATCACAGAGATCATCGGGCGAGAGGCCCTTCAACAGTGCATATCGCACGATATATCTCAATTCCGTCTTCGTTTTCACTCCACCACCACTTCTTCTTCTGCGTACTCCAGGTCTCCCTCAGACCCGCCACTGATGACGGACATATCAAACGCCGACTTGCTCCGCCAGTTGCCCTCCGCATCCACCATGCCGTGCTGGTCGCTCGGGCAGGAGACGTGAGCTTGGATCGCCAAGCCGAACGCCATAATGGTGTCGTCGTGGTAGCCGCTCGCCGCCTGGGCCTTGCCTTTCTTGTCCTTCTGAAACGTTTTCATTTCTTCGATCACGACCGCATCCTCGATAGTGCAGGGGCCATGGACTACAACATCATACAGGTCCTCAACCAGCTTAGGTCTGCTCTGCACAGTCGTGCGGAATCCGAGCAGGTCCGGGTTGACATCACCCACATACTCATCAAATCGGGTCTCTCGGGCATATACTTTAACGTATCGTGGTAAGTCTTTGGCGTAGGTCAGCATGATCGTCCCCCGCAACACGCCGATCACCGCCGCCCCGTTATTGTTAACCTCCGGGCATAGCCAGGCATAATTGTAATAATGGCCCAGCAGCCAGCACCAGAGCATGAACGTGTGAGGGTCTTGCCGAGTGTGCAGGATCGCATCGATGCGACCTCGATCTCGGTTCCAGACGATGGCCGCGTTGTGATCTCGGTCGCTGTCCGGGTCGGCCTGATCGCTCAGTCGCCCCTCGGCGATGTCGGCACCAATCACGTAGGTGTCGCCGGGATACGGCTCGTGATACACCGTCACCGACGCTCGATCTTCCTCCGTTGCGTCCCGGGCGACGATCCGCTCAGAACCGTAATGCTCCTGGCCGATGGGCTGTCCGTCGCGGACCCAATCGAGGAGGACCTGCTTGCCTGGGCGACACGCCCGGCCATGAGCCAGGATCGAAGTCTCGGGGAAGAACGCGTCCCCGGCCATGTTGGCAAAACCGCCATACCGCCGCACCTGATACTCCTTACTGTGCGGTGGGTAATACTTCTCCAGCTCGTCGATCTCCGCCTTATCCAAGTGGGGATTTTCGTCCATACTCGCCACCGAACAATAAAACTGTGGGTGATCGCGGCCGCTGTTTTGCTCGTCGAGCCACGGTTT
>Ga0307928_10001213_pt1 | contig 19560 bp, 22 predicted proteins | sample AceLakmetagen232_FD_201815 | JGI IMG/M metagenome (GOLD analysis project Ga0307928, IMG submission 201815) | Saline water microbial communities from Ace Lake, Antarctica - #232 | ecosystem: Environmental > Aquatic > Non-marine Saline and Alkaline > Saline | place: Antarctica: Ace Lake... | reverse complement strand
AAATGGCTAAGAAGTGGCACATACCAAATGTAATAGACCAAGAAATAACATACTTCCCTGCCGATTCTGACTTGGGACTTCAATATATAAAGGAAATGCAGTATTGTGTGGACTTTGCCTTTGCCAACAGGAAATTAATGATGGATAGGGTTATGAAGTGTGTTGTAGATGTATTAGGAGAATTTACTCCAGACGAAATGATTAACATAGCACATAATTATGCAAGTTTAGAAAACCATATGGGGGCTAATGTGTGGGTACACAGAAAAGGGGCAACTAGGGCTTACAAGGACGAACTTGGTATAATCCCAGGCAGTATGGGTACTAAATCATATATAGTTAGGGGTTTAGGTAATACACAATCATTTAAGAGTTGCTCACATGGAGCAGGTAGGTTAATGAGTAGAAGTAAGGCAAGTCAGACATTAACAGAGATAGAGGTAGATAAAGCAATGGAAGGTATTATCCATGGTAGATGGGGTAAAAATAGAAGAGGAAACTTGGATTTTGGTGAAGCACCACAGGCGTACAAGGATATAGATGTAGTTATGGAAAACCAGAAGGATTTAGTAGAGATTGTAACGGAGTTAAAACCGTTGGCAGTAATAAAGGGGTAGTGTATTGAGGCGGGAGTATAATATGGGACTAATTTGCCCATTTAAAGGGAGAGTTATTCTGACGAGATATACTCGGGGTACTCCACCCTTTGTACACTACAGGGAGTGTTCTAATTGGTTATGAAGCTCGCTTTGGAAGCGAGAAGGTGCAGGTTCAAGTCCTGCCTCCCTGACATATAACTTAAACTGCACCGAAATGAAAAAAACAGGGAAAACAGGGAAAACAGGGAAAACACCATACAAGAAGGCGAAGGAAAAGGCTTGGAAGGCGTTTAGTAGATTTATTAGAACCAGAGATTCTATTAAGACGACAAATTCTTTGGAAGCCTGTGTCTGTGTCACGTGTGGAAACACCGTAGAGTTCTCTAAGACGCACGCAGGGCACGCAATTGACTCAAGATGTATGTCAATACTCTTTGATGAGCATTTGGTCAATGGGCAGGGCGTAGGCTGTAACATTTACGGCAATGGAAAGTATGCAGAGTACAGTGTGTGGTTTATAAACGAGTACGGGTTAGAAGAATGGGAAGAGAAAGTGGCTCTTAAGCACACTATAAAGAAGTATAAAGTATTCGAACTAGAAGAAATAGAACAAGAATACAAAGATAAATTAAAAGAAATACTAGAAGAATGGGAAAGAAAAGAAAAACGGTAAACAGAAAAGGACAGAGAAAATACAATAGAGCAGACGTTATCAAAAGATACGAGTCTGGAGAACCTGTTATAAGCATAGCTAAAGACTATGGGGTTAGTAGAGAAGGAATATACCTTTCACTCAGGAAATTACCTGATTTTAAAGGGTTGTCAGACAAGCTACACCACGACCGTATGTCAGACAGTAGGAAAAAAAACAGTTTAATAAGGACTCTCATAGAAAAAGGTTACTCTAACGATGAAATGATTGAAGCCATAGGGGTCTCTAAATTAAGAGTATCTAAAGTCCGTTCTTCGCTACGTAAAGAGAGGAACGCAGAAATATTCAGACTTCATAGTGAAGGCGTTAGAAACGTAGAAATTGCGAAGAGATTAGGAATGACTCAGAATAATGTTTCCAATACTGTCTGTAGACACTACAAGAAGTAAATAGGTTTTAAACTTATTGTAAAACACCACCCTAGAAGTGTTTAGAAACCCCCCTACCCCCCAAACCAATGGGATAATGTATTGCTGCTTTAATCTGTTTTATCTCAGCACAGCTCACTACACTCTGTTAAAACTGTTTCCGTTGGTTATGTAGTTCCCAACTTACCTATTGTATCCATACCAGCACCACTTTCAAATTCCACCCTATTGGCTACGTTTCAAGTTGTAGCTACCTAGCTTTCCAGTCTCTCCATCACTAGAACGGTTTACATTATGTTTTAAGTGGTCATACTTCACACCCCTGCCACTATTATATCTAGTATTGATAATGCAAAAACCACCCGAAGGTGGTCGTTGCAATGAATAAGCTTGTATCTCTACAATCTACAATTATTAAATTGTATAAATCTAAGCTAGTATTCATACCTAAAATATATACTTAAATTAACAAGATTGCAATGTCCTCTAGTAAGTTAGTGAAAACTGTTTGCCGTCTTCGAGTATACCCCCCCTTATCTCACCAACATACTTACCCCACCTCTTAACTATCCTAGTAAGAACAGCATGCAACTTAGGTATATCAGTAGGCTTTAAATATACAAGCCCTCCGTTGTATTCTAAGATGATATTACTTCCAATATCTCTACTGAGCCTACTTGCCTTCATTAGCTTGCCGTAATTAGCACTGAGAGCCCCAGAACGTACGATACAGTTGAGGGTCATGTCATACATGCCTAGAAACTTCTTCACTTCCCTAAAATCTTCGAAATCAAACCTGTTTTGACCTTGTATAAGGCTGAACCCATCATTACCCTCGAACCTAAAACCTATGAAATCAAAACCCCAGTCGTTATATGTTACTGTCATTTTCTTTCTATTTAAATTACATGAGGGGGAATATTATATGTTATGAAACAAATACACCCCCTCAGGTTAGTTAGATAGGATTACCATAATCATCAGACACTCTATTACCATAATCTTCATGATAATTGTTATGACATCTTCTGTGCCAAGCTACTACATTTTCTCTTGAATTTGTACCACCTCGTGATTTGGCTTTCTTGTGATGAATGTTGAGTGATTGGTCAGTACCTTCTTTGCCACAAACAAGACAAATATAATTCTGTTCATCCTTTACTCTCTTCTTCCAATTATCTTTACTCTTTGTACTGGTTCTGGTTTTCTTGCTTCTGGAATTATTATATGTTCTCTTGGTCTTCTGCTTGTAATTCTTTTTGGTACTTCGTCGGTAATTATTCTTACGTCTTCTTCTACTCACAGCTCACCTCTCAGAGATTGATACTGTCTACTTTTCCCAGTATTGAATAATTATGAATAATCGCTGATACGATACAGCAAATGACAATAAAACCTTCGTGGTCTATGCAGATATATAAAGTACAATCTACATCCCCACAATCCGTACATAACCGAATATCTAACATTTCTCACCTCCAACTAACCTTTTAATGAACAACCCATTAAATGGGAGAGTTATAAACTCTTAGTACAACTCAAACCCCTCTAAGTTGTACCTAAGAAATTACAACCTCTTATAAACCTGTTCTAAACTCAAATCAACATCAACATCCCTTGCTTCTGGGTCTAGTGTAATAAATACTGCACCCAATTGATTGTCTTTAAATGGGTCGTATCCCATATTAGCACCGTATCCATCGTGTCCTTTGAATGTTCCTACTGTTATGTAATGTTGCTGTAACCTTTCCCCTGCTACATTAACAAATTGGCTATGATAGCTTTTCTTATGAGTATGTCCTGATACATAAATATCCATTCCTTGTTGCCCAAACTTGCTCTCTCTCATTTGAGGATGATTGTCGTTGTACATACTGTGTCCAGGAAACCTATGACTACCCTCTAGTGAATATCTCATTTTAGGGAAATTGATTGCTAATACACCCTTACCTTCAAAGTAAGGTGTGCCATACTTCTCTAACCATTTGTAATAAAGAGGACTGATTGTACTCTTCTCTGCCCATCTTTCGTGATTGCCTTCAAACGCACCCACAATCTCTCCATCCATTGCTTCAAGTGCTGACTGCATATACATCATTTGTTCGTTATGATTAAGCATATCGCCCTGTAGAGCTTGATTCCAAAAGAAAGCGTCTATTAAATCCCCCATTAAAACAGCTTTTACATTGGGATTGTTCTTAACTAACTCTACCGTAGCTCCAAATAGCTCATAATCACAGTTATCTGCTCCTGCATGAACATCTCCTATTAAGGCTAATGTTACAGGTTGCTCTCCATTGAAATTGATTTCTTGTAATTCTGGTATCCCACCTAACTCTACTCTCGACCCTTTTCTTCTTAATACTTCACTTTGCCATCTCTCAAATGTTCTATTGCCCTTTGCTATTAAATCGTCTTTGTCTTCCCATTGCCAAGTGCCACTCTCTATTGCTCCCAACTTAATCTCTCTATCACTCTTAAAACTGTCTTCACTCGGACTGGTGTATAAGCCTTGTTTCATTTCCTAGACTGTTTAATTTAGTTGTGTTACTCTTCGTCGCTAATCTCTACTGCAAAAGCCGTCTTGGTCCTAGCATACTTGAGTCCTGCGGCTACAAAGTAAGATGTAACTACACTTACGAGTATAGCTTCCCAACTAGCTATGTTGGTTAACTCACTTAAAGTTGTTGGTATTCCGTTTTTAGCAAAGTATATGCCTGCTGCTCCTGTAATAACTGTAACAAATCCTATCAAACCCGCTACAAAGTTGTTGTACAACCTAAATATAGCCCCTCTAAGAGCCTCATCTTCTATCTTGTCTATTAAAACTACAATTAAATCGTTCATTGTATTATGTAAATAAAATTAAAAGTAACATTGCCAACCCTAAGAAACCGTTTATGATTAGCATTATGAACCGTTCTACCACTATATCCTTCCTACCATCATCTCGAACAACTCCATCGGTAGGCTTTTGAACATCCCACAACCAAAACTTTAATCGTTGCATAGTACAACGGTAACAATTTATTCGGTCTATATTTTAGTTTCAATAAGAACCGAAAGCTTATCGAAATAATCCTTATACTTATTTAACTGTTCATTAATCTCTATTAATTCTTCCTTTTGTTGCTCTAGTATCTTTATTTGTGTCTTCTGAGCCTCTAACTCTAACCCTAAGGCTTTTACTTCCTCTTCACAAATATCCTTGCCATCGTACCATTCTGACACTTTAAAACCGTTCTTGATATTTTTATCATATGAATAGGCAGTCATATACCAGTCATCACCTACATACGATATTCCTATATCTTGACCTTTGTTGTAGGTCTTAATCTTCTTGTTAGTATCCATTTCATAAAGGTAAGCCTCCGCTATTGCGTATAACTTCATTTCTTCTTTTGTAAAACCGTCTTTCCAATTACTCATTTCTACTTTTACTAAATTTAAAAATCTATCCCATCCTCTGTCTAGCGTTCTATGTGGACAATACTTTCCAGAATAATCTTGGTGCTTTGTTACTTTTTCAATCCCCCACCCTTTCCTTTCTAGTATCTCTGCAATAAATTTAGAAGCCAGTATCTCTGCATTATCAAACTTAGTACCACCACTCTTGGAGTAACATATTTCTATAGCAATACCCTTTCTATTTCCTTTACCCTTTATACCGTCACCTGCGTTCCAACTATTTCTGTTTTCTTCTATACCTTGCCACACGCTTGAATCGTCTATAGCATAATGAAAGGAAGTGTAATTCGTGTTTCTTCTCATATAGGATATTTCGTTACTAGCTGAAGCGTCATTTGCAGTATTGTGTACGACAACAAATTCTGGAGTCATTGAGTATTGGCACTTATACTTGTACATTGAAGTGTCTACAAGATTTTTATTTACCTTAATTGCCATAGTTTATTGTATCACAATTTAACTAAGAAAATCTCTTAACAAAATTATAACTGCAATTAGAGTTGTTAAGTTAACCACTCCGAACAATCCCAGTATGAACTTGAGATTCTTGAAAGCTTCTCTAACTTCTCCATCTATTTCAAAATTGCTCTTTTTACAACCCTTGTCTGGAGTATTCATATCATTAAACCAATCAATAATTGGCGTTGTTTTTTCCCATAGTTTCAACTCTGAATTGTGTTTAGCATAACCATAAGCGAAGTTTGCTCTGGCTTTTAATGTATCACCCTCTTCCGTACCTTCTTCTCCAAGCAACAACCTTTCTAATCTACCAAGTATAATGGTGTTTTGTGAAATCTGATTTTGTAAGCCGTTAACCGAATCGGTAAATGCAATTGCAATTTCATCTCTCGCTATAGCTCTCACTTCTTTTTCTGTAATAATTTTTTCTGCCACTTTTTCAAATCTAAGTTTAGTTGTCTAGCATTCTGTATACTCCCATAACATCTGATGGGTATTGTGCATGTGGGTTGTATCCCTTTTCATGAAAATCCTGTGGACTTCTTGAACCTCTGTACCTACCATCCCAATCAGAAGATACCTTATCCAAATATCCATTAGCTTGCTCTTCTATTGTTCCAGGAAAACGTATTCCCATATCTTCACCACCGTCTAAAAATCCGTAACCTCCTAAGTTACCATCAAATCTTTGTCCACCCCAACCACTCTCCTGCATTAGCATTGCTGCTATTGTTTTTGGAGGTAGGTCGTAATAAGGTGCAAGTTGCATGGCAGCTCTTATATATTCTCCTACATACTCTGAGTTCTCAGCCATAGTATCTGGTTGTCTGTATGGGTACTTCTGTGCGTCTGGCTGTGGTGTTCCTGCCCATTTCATAGCGTTATCAACAAATCTTTGAATGTCCTCGTCTGACGCAACAATGTCTGACACTGGACTCAATCCCTTGTCTTCTAAAACCTGTCTATAGTCTGAATAGCCTTCTTGTCCGTATTGGTCTGCAACCCCTTGAACTTCTGGTATAGCCTGTGGCATGTACTGGTCCACTACTCCACTAGGTGCCTGAGCTGATTCACCGAAACCCATACCTAAACTACCATTAGAAGTCCCACCAGGTAAGTTTTTCCAAGAATTCTCAATATCGATGTTTTTTTGTCTTTGACCACGCTCAAAATCAACTAACTCCTGTAAATTACCAAGTGTTTCTACTGGTCCGTACTTCTTGGTGTTGACAGGATTAATCATATCTCTTTCACCCCATCTCTTCTCATTCTTTTTTTGTAGATTTTCTTGCTTAATTATTGCAAGTGCCTCTTTAAGACTCATATTGCCCTGTGGTTTCTTAAACATGTCTAATACGTTTGCCATTCACTCAATACTTAAATTATCTCATCCACGCGTCATACTGGTCTTGGGTTGTGTCTGTAGAACCCCCTAAAGCCAAGTCACCAGCTAACATACTTTTAATATCTCTAAACCACTGGTCTGCTACTGTCTTAGTAGTGTACTGGTCTGGCATGTTGAGCATCATTCTTTCATACTCACCTGCGTTTAATACACCAGCTTCTCCAGCCTTGTTGATAATACCTGCTGCTGCTGACCTCATTTGCTCGTAAGCCTTTATCCTGTCATTGAAATCCTGGTTGAAACTTGTTTTACCTAATGTGTTTGCCTTGTTGTAAAGTCCTGAAATTCCAGCACTCTTCTTTCCTAGAGATATAGAATCCTCTTCACCATTGGTATCATAGTTATAAAGTTTGTCTAATTGGTCTACTGCACGAACAAGTTGGTCATTGTAATCACTGTCACCTGAACCGTCAAGTCCAAGTAGTTTGGAGTATGCGTTTGCTGTTGCTGGGTCTATTGTTCCACTTAATAACGCTTGTCCTAGTAGTGCCGAAGCCTGTCCTGGGTCTGTTTGTGCTAATTGATTTATCTGAGTCGTTATATCTTGACCACCATTCATTTGCTGTACTTGCTCTATAATGTATTGAGCTTCCGATTGACTCATACTTCCTGAAAGAACTCGATTCATCAAATCCCCCTGTAATTTTTCTATATCATACTTAGGAGCCTGCTGTTGACTAAACTGTTGGTTTATAAGATTGCTAAACGCATTCCCACTTTGTTCTTGTCCATTTTGTTCTTGTCCATTTTGTTCTTGTCCAAATGGAACTCCCTGTTGCATACCACCAAGTCCAGACTGTCCACCCTGTGCAGGTTCCATACTTTGACTGCTTTGCATTGGGTTCGTACTAGATACTGGATTCTCGACATTACCGACTGATGGTGTTATAGCGTCTCCTGTTCTGGCTCCAATCTGTGGAGCAAGTGTACCTAAAAGTTGTGATGCTGGACTACCTGAGAGTCCAGTTTCAAATGCGTTAGCTACGTCAGTCTTAGCTCCTGTTAAAAATTGTCCTAGTCTACTTGTGTTAATCTTAGGTCCTGTAATACCCGCTCTTACATTTACACCCGTGTTAGCAGACTTCTTAGAAGAGGATTGTATTGCTTTAGAAAATTGGTCTTCAAAACCTTTAAGGTCGTTAAGTTTACTAACTGCTTCGTCGTAATCACCAACGGCTGGAATTTTCTCTGCTATGTTTCCAGATACAGGACTCTTCCCTCTTAAGGTATCCTTCATAGCATTTGCAAACACCGAGTATACTGTAGCATTATTCGGAGATTTAACATCACCACTCATAGTTCTAGCGTTCTTTTGCCATTTTGATACGGCTGCGTCTATAGACTCGGCTTCAAAATTTCCTTCTTCTAACCAGTCAGATATTTCAGTCCAAGCCTTAGTCTTTAAAACAGCCTTCTTAGACATTCCATTCTCTTTAGATAATTGGTCTAATGCTGCTTCTTTTACTGGGTCTATATATTGAGTAGATACTCTTGGTGAATCTTTTATAGCACCTAATTTGTTTGCCTTTTGTTTGTCAATCTCACTCTGCATTTTAAAGAGTGTGTTTTGAGGTGTCTTACCTGTTAAGTCTCTGTTATTCAAGTAGCTTAAAATGTTTTGTTCATTAGAAAGCTCTGTATTCATCATTCCAGAAGTTTTAACCTGTTTGAATAGCAGACTCTGTTGTCTCTTTGGTAATTTCTTTATATCTTCAGTACTCTTAAGTTTATCGTAATTGATGTTCTGACCGCTTAGTAGGTCTCCAACCTCACCACCAACGACACCGAAAACACCACTGGTTAGACCACCTAGTAATGGGTCTTGTCCTTTGTTCTTGTCTGCACCCAAAATACCCTGTGCAGAACTCATTGCAAATCTATTGGCAACCCTAGGAATAAGACTCATTCCCTTTATCGCATTATTTGCTCCTGCTGAAATCATACCAAGTGCCACTTGTCCTGTCGCTCTATTAGTCTCATTTATTGGGTCCTCTACAAAAGCTTCCCTCTCCTGTTGGTCTAATAATGAGTTTTTTGTTGCATCCTGTTTAGCCTTTTCTGTCCAACCGTACTGAGGAGCTAGCTTGTTTTCTATTCCAAGCTGATTAAGAAGTGCTGATAATGGCCCAATCAGTCCACCTGTTGCTGCGTTTAAAGCCGCTCTTCCAGCCACACCACCAAAGGTTTGACCTTCATAAGGCTTGAAGTTGAATTTCGTGTTTGGGTCGTCATCAGTAACTCTATTAAGTTGATTAGCTATTTCGTATGCTGGTAGTAAAAAAGATGGCCCAAGGGTTCTTGATGTCTGAGTAACACCTTTTGCAAACGGTATCCCAAATGGGTCGTCCATTCCATCCTGATTAAAAGCTCTCTGCATCCAATTTGCCATGGTTTTAGTTTGTTAATTTATAGTAGGTGTATAGTATGCTCCTGGCATTTGCTTTCCACCGATTCCTGTTATTGGTTTCTGTGTGTTTCCAAGTTGTGCCCATAACCACTCTGGGTTTAGGTTTACTCCGTACTCTTTAGCCGAATCGAATATCTGGTTGTACGCACTGTTGATATTTCCAAAATTCTCTCCATTTACAACATAGCTAGTAGCTCCTGTACCTCTTTGACTTGCAATGTTCCTAGCTGCATTCATTGCCATGGAAATAATATTCTCCTTATTTGGTCCTTGATTGTTCTGTTCACTTAAGTAGTTTTGTAAGTCTAGTGCTTGTTGTGCTTGTGCGGCTTGTGCGGCTGCTGCTCTTGCGGCTGCTGCTTTCTGTTCCTCCATTTGTAACAATCCAAAGGTTCTGTTGTATTTACTCTCTAATCCTTGCTGACCTAGTGCTGCTGCATTTACAGCGTTGTTTGTCATATCAGTCATTTGTCCTCCCAAGTAATCTGAGAACCTACTTGTTGCATTTAAATTACCTGTCATAGTACCAAGGTTTCTACCCATAACACCTAGTTTTTGCATTGGGCTTAAATCCTTAGCGTCTGTACCAGTCATTCCTGGTCCTTGTGTAGTAGCGTCAAAGTAATTACCAAGATAATCTCCCATCTGGTCACGAGTAACATTAAGAGAACGTTGTAATCCTGGAGTGTAAGCGTCTTGTATCTGTTGTTTTATCTCACTGTTTAACCCACTACCATAATTACCAAGTTCTCCTTCTATTCCTGATAACTGATTTTGTAATTCTGTTACTGTTGCCATTTTAGTTATTTAATAAATTATGAATATAAAGGTGAACCACTGTTATAAGCAGTGTTGCTATTTTGATAATAATCTTCCCATGTAGGTAAGTCTGTTAGTGTTTGGTCTGGTGTCTTACCCTGTGCAATAGCGTTATCCCAAGCTGTATTCGCTATGTCGTAATTCAATGACTTATACCCTTGTTTTTGTGCCTCTAACCAATCTTGTAGTTGTGAGTTTCTGTTTCTTTCAGTAGACGCCTTTAAGTCACCAAGACCTCCTAAAGCTCTTCCAAATCTCTGTCCACCTGTATTAGTCATTCCACTCATGTAGTCTCTATAATTAGAGTTGTATCCCCTCATTATTTCTGGGTTTATTACTGAGTTGGCTGCGTCTGTTGCTGGTTGTTCTAATTGAGCCCATGCTACATTCCATGGTAAAGCCTCTTGGAATGATGGTTGGTCCGTGTTTAATCCAGCGTCTACTCCTGGCTGTGCGTAATCGTCTGCAATAGTTGTTGCTGGTGGTTGCTGCGTTTGTTGCTGTGGTGGTGCTTGTGTTCCAGGTAATCCAGCACTAAAATCATTGTTCTTATCAAGTTGCCCAATAATCATCATGTTCTGTTCTAAACTACCAGTGTAATTTCCCATAGGGGAACCTAATAATTCATAGAGCTGTCTGTTTCTTTGTTGCCAAGTTCCAGTAAGTCCAGGAACGCCCATTATTCTTTGATAAAGGAGAGCCATTAATAATGATTCTTAAATTAGAACTGTTCCTACTACTATTGTTATAAATTATATTACATTATCCAAACAGTCAAGTCTAGTATCAGCCAACTTCGCTTCCAAGTTCATAGCCGTATATATAAAGAGTTACAGTGTAATCTACGTCCTGTCCAAGTGGGAGTGGCATACCTGGTAAATACTCTATGACCTCCCAAAAGGTTTCAATAGTGTTTTCTTTAACACTCACACTAATGTATGAAAAGAGGTATGTAGAGGTTAGTGGTATTGAGTAGTTGTATGGTATTGGACCGTTTGTATAGTTTGTTGCACCGAATTCGTAGTCTACATACGCAATTACAAGTGGACAAAAACCAAGACTGTGCGTATAAGTCTCTGTGTCAGATGGCGAAGTCTCTCCAGAGCTTGCAGTAAACGTTATCGTCTGTTTATCTACTAACATTAAACTAGGGTATCTACTGTCGAGGTAGGTATCCCCAATTGCAGACGTATTAACGTCCTCTCCATCTTTTGATATTTTAATCCCTACGTCTGACATTATGCTTCGTCATAAAAAATATAATAAAAATAACTAAATGTATCTGAATTAGAAGTACCATCTACAAAATCCCCTTCAATAATAAGTTGTGTTGTTGTAGCTCGGAATGTAAAGTTAGAATAATAGACTTGGGATAGCGTTTCTAAATACGGATACATAGCATACCTAGAGTCTTTTGTTCCACCATTAAGTTGGTACGTTTGACCATAAACAAAAACCCTTGGAATATACCCAAGGCTGTGTGTGACTGTATCAGAATCGCTAGAGCCGTCGGATACGGAAAGTGTACCACTGCCAGACCCTTTAATCTTTAATAATGGGTAGGTGGTATCCAGTAGCAATTTGTTAACACCTGCGGTATTGGCATCCTGACCTTCTTGTGAGATTTTTATTCCTATATCACTCATTATGCACCTTCTTGTAAAATTATTAAATATCCATAATCCATCAGCATTCCGCTAATAGTTGTCGTTGTTGAGAATGACAGTCCGTTAACTATCTTGTAATAAGTCGGAGAAGTAGGCGAGTCAGTTGCAAACAAAAAAAACATTGGGACATAACCTAAATCGTGTGTATATGAAACTCCTGTGAAAAAATCCGGTGCTGTTAAGAAACCAGAATAAATTACTTTTGGAGAGTTGTCGTCACTAAGGAATACAAAATCTTTCTTATTTGTTTCGACAAGTGGGTTGCTTGCGTTAACACCTTCTTTAGAGATTCTTATTCCAACATCACTCATTAGTCTAAATAACCAATTATTACTCTATCAGTCTTACCGTCATTAATAACTATTCTCTTGTTCTTTCCATCTAGACGAACCTGCTTACTACCCAGGTAGATAACTCCATTTGCTCCAATCGTTCCTCCCACGAGACTGTTTGGGTCTGTATAACTGTTTGTACTCGTCAGAGTGCTGGCTTCCAAACCCGTAAGAGTCCTAGTTAAGTACTTATCAAAACCTGCGTCTGTAATTGTCTGCGTATCAAAAACTACTTCCATTATATTGCTACCTTACCAAAACTTAGTTGTGACGCCACAAATCCAACTGCTTCAATACTAACGACCCCTGAACTTGTGAATTTAAGGGAATTGATAAATCCACTACATTCTGTAGTTGGTAATACTTTTACGACTGTTGCTGTGCTACTTGCTGGTAATGTCTTGAGTGCTTTGTAAGCTCCTCCGTTAGAAGAGTATGTTACAACTACCTCTCCAGTTGATTTGTACTTTACATACACCTGTGAAATTCTGTACTCTATACTTGGATTTCCAAATTGATAGTGTGGTGTCCTAGCTTCAAATGATATAGCTGTAGTTCCTGTGCTACTGTCTGCGTCTGTCGTACCAGTATTCATTTTATACACCGCTAGTGCTGACTTCTCACCGTAATACAAATCTTTTGCTCCAGTACTATTAATAAATGTTGAATATACCACAGGCTCATCATCTCTCGAATTGAGTGTCCATGCTCCTGAGGCTACGTTAAATACCAATTCTGCGTTGGTTACTGCACTGGCTGGTGCTCCACTTACCGTAGATAAGTCTCCTACCGATAGGTAATACTTACCGTCAAAAGAACCTGCACTCAGTTGTGAAAAATTAGAAGGATTAATCAAGTCAAACAATCCGTAACCGTCTATATCGTCTTTAATCTTATTAGATATATCGACTGGCTTTGAACTTCCATTGTAAAGATATATACCTTCTCTGTCTGCCCATATAAGACTTCCAGAAACATTTTTAATCGTTCTTTCATTTACACACCCGTACCCAGAGATTTTGTTTGACCATGTAGACTGTGGGTCCCATTGATACATATTATCCTCATCGAAACTAATAAACTTCTCTTGAAAAGATGCTATTCCTGTGCATTTACCATCTTGAGAAAAATAGTCTATTAAAACGTATACAGTGTCGTTGTCCCATGAAGAAGTTGCTGCGTCTGTTGTAACTACTGTACCACTCGTAAAACCTGTAATGAAGTGTATAACCCCCTCGGTAGAGTTATAAAGGTATGCTGCACCCTCGTGGTAAGCCTCAAACTGGCTGTCTGTTAAGGTTACGGTATTAGCTCCTGCTACGTCTGCATCTGCTGCACATGTTCCTGTCTTATCGTAAAACTTATCTGTTTCTGGTTGACTGTAAAATAACACTTCTGGTTTTAAACTGTTCCCACCAACTGCAAGTATAGATTTGTTTACAGCCAAGTGATGTCCACCTATGGTTGGTGCTACGTCTGTAATAGTAGTCCCAGTGGTATAAGAAAGAGCTGTAGTACCGTCTTCACAACCCAAATACATTCTATTAAGAAAGTTTACTGTATTAACCTTTTTACTGGCTGTCCATTCGTCTGTGTCTACAGCAGCCCACGTAGAAGTGTTTTCCGTAAGCTTCTCTAAGTCTCTATTAACTACCCTGAAAAATGTGTGTGTACCGTCCGCCTTATCGTAAGTTCCAAGCCCCCATACTCTATCAGCCCCTGCTGTTGTACCACCAAGCTTTGACGTCCCCTTCCTGGAAGACCAATTGCCCAACTTGTCTAAAACAACATTCTTTAAAAGAGGAGATTCATTGTTCTCAATAAGCTGATTATCAACTGATTGATTCATACCACCACTTAGGTTTTGCTTCCATTGAAGCGTAGGGTCTGTGTTTATGTTCATATATTCCTGTTCATAATGTTTGATAACCTGCTACTGGCTCTTACTTTTGGTACTCCAGCGGCTCTAGTCAGTGTGTAATTTACTATAAGTTCCATTTTAGCACTCTGGTATCTTTGCTCGTATATATTAGCTTCATCAAGCCTCATAAGCTTTCTAAGTGAATCTGCTGTACCTCCAAGTACTAACATACTATGATTTCCCAGAGGGAGTCTTGGTACGTCTGCATCGTCACTTAAGGCTGCAGGTATCTGTGTATATTCTATTAAAACACCATTTGCTACATTCTCCGTAGCTTCTGGGAGTATTCCTATTGCTGATGTTGGTACACCGTCAATACTTACTGTTGTTGGATACCATACTGGTGCCAGTTTTGAATAAGTTTCGTTTCCGTATTTTAATAAGTCTTTCTTGTTTCCTGGAGTACAAGTAGTGTAATAAGTGTTGTCCGAATCATATTTAACTGCTACTCTAGTTAAACCTCTTGCGTCTGTAGCATTACCACCAAGTCCGAATTCGTGTCCTAGTACGTATATAGTATCTCCATCCCAAGTGTCTCCAATTGCTGTATCAATAGTAACCGTTGTTGCTGATGTATAGGCTGTTATTATAACCTTCTCACCGTCAGCAGAGTTATACACTGAGTCTCCTACCATACCGTTGTTGAATATACTGCTACTGGCTATTAAAGTTGAAGCTGTTGAACCTGCTGCAACCGTTCCAGATGTCTTATAAAATGGGAGCTTACCGTCTTGGTTAAAGTCTTCTGGGTATTGTGCCGAAAGTGTTGAAAACGCATCATCTAAATATCTGTCGTTTACACTATTCCCAATGTCTGTTTCTGTTATATCCTTACCAGTTAATATGTCTCCACTAGAGTCAACGTAACCTATGTTACTAGCTATTCTCTTCTTAATGTTTGCAAATGTCATTAGATTACACTAACAATTTATATACATATTGTACATTTATGAACCACTCATGTCTACGATAGAGGACTGACTGCCAACCTCGTCAACCATAGAAATGATAGAGCCATAAGAGTTTGTTGCTGTGTTAGACGTTCCTATGTCATCAATAACAATATCTTTTACCCATAGTAAACTTGGGAGTATGTCTGCAAGAATCATATTACCAAACTCAAACACATTAACATTTGAATCATCTGGTAGTTCCACAGAAGCATAATCACCTACCGAGTTTTCTGTTCCATAAAGGTCTGTTACTGTAGCCATTATCTAAGTGCCAACCAAATTAAAATTGCTATTATCCTAAACCTAAACAAATAAATAATCCCAAGTACTGCTAGTAGTCCTATTGTATGTAGTAGTAGCTTGTTCATTATAAGTAAGAGTCTGTAAAACTTACAGCGAGTGGCTCTACTGCATTCTGATTATAGATTGTAGCCATTGAACCAGTAGCTGTTTTTGAGTTGAGGTAGTATGTAGAGTCAGCAGTTATATCTATTCTTCCACTCCTAGATATGTGTACAAGGTAATATTGGTCATAAAACACATATATGGCAGATGTCATACCCGTGTTAGATTCACTGTTATTAGCCGAACTCAATGTAATATTACCTATTCTTGTTGTATCTTTTTCACCACCAACTGAGCCTAGTCCACCCATTAAAGCGTAGTATGCATTCCAAGAACCAAGTGGAACAGCGACAGATATAGAACCAATATTGTACCAAGTACCGTTTGTAGGACTAGGTTGTGTTCTGTTTGTGGTATCTGATGTAGATAGAGTCCAAGAACCTATACCACTAGGAAAACCATAAGGAATCTTCTCTCTACTGTAATAGAAGTTACTTACAGCATTACCATTAAGTCTGTTTCTTGTACCACTAGCAACACTAAAGAATATTGATACAGCACTTGTAGTAACATCTCCTGCTATCTTGTGAACTATTCCATAAAAGACTGTAGAGTCTTGTGTTACCTTAACTCTCATACCAACACTTAAATAGTTAATATCATTGTTAGTAATTGTAATAGTATCAAGCCCTGCTGAATCACCACCAATAGCGTAAGCGTCTGGTATTGGTATCCAACCACCACTATTTCCTGCACCAGTAGTATCTACATAAGCCTTAATACTCTGTTGTGAAGCTACCTTAGTAGCACTATCATCACTCAAATCGTCTTGGTCTAAGAAGTAACTATTACCTGCCATTGTAGCATCAGTATTCATTGTTGCTCCTGCTGCGTTTACATTTGTTGCATCTGTTACATCTGCACTAGTCTCTACAGTTCCAACCTTTGTTTCGTCTGCATCTGTATAGTCATTATGAGTCTTAACATAAGTAGTTCCGTCTGTAATATCATCCATAGTACCAGAAAACGAACCTGTATCTCCAGCGACTCCTGTGGCACCAGTAGGACCAGTAGGTCCAGTAGGTCCTGTAGGTCCTACAACCGTACTATCTGCACCCGTAGGACCAGTAGGTCCTGTAGCTCCGATTGGTCCTGTTGCACCAGTTGGTCCTGTAGGTCCAGTCGCTCCAGTAGGTCCTGTTGGACCTGTAGCACCGTCAACACCAATAGTACCGTTTGTTCCTGTAGGTCCTGTTGCTCCAGTAGGTCCTGTTGGTCCCGTAGGTCCTGCAACAACTGAATCAGCACCTGTTGGTCCCGTTGCCCCAGTTGCTCCAGTTGGTCCAGTTGCCCCAGTTGCTCCAGCAATTCCCTTTTCCACCCATAAATCCCACCAACTCGTATCAGTAGGTAAATGGCTTGTATTAGCGTCTTGTTTTGAAATATAAGAACTCCCGTTGTAAGAAACACCGTCGTTTGTTACATAAGTAGTTCCACTACTCCAAGTTCCTTTCCATTCTATTCCAGCACCAGCTATTCCTTGAGCACCAGTAGGACCAGTAGGTCCAGTAGGTCCTGTAGGTCCTACAACCGTACTATCTGCACCCGTCGCCCCTGTTGCTCCTGTTGCTCCTGTTAATCCAGTAGGTCCTGTTGGTCCAACTACTGTAGAGTCTGCACCCGTAGGACCAGTAGGTCCTGTAGCTCCGATTGGTCCTGTTGGTCCTGTAAGTCCTGTTGGTCCAGCAACTGTACTGTCTGCACCAGTTGGTCCAGTAGCACCTGTTAAACCCGTTGCACCAGTAGAACCTGTTGCACCAGTTGGTCCTGTTATACCGATTGGTCCAGTTGGTCCAGTTAATCCAGTTGGTCCTGTTGGTCCAGTTACTGTTGAGTCAGCACCAGTTGGTCCCGTAGGTCCTGTGGCTCCCATAGGTCCTGTTGGTCCAGTAGGTCCTGTGACTGTACTGTCTGCACCTGTAGGACCTGTAGGTCCTGTAGCTCCGATTGGTCCTGTAGAACCAGTAGGTCCCGTTGGTCCTATTGCTGCTATTGCGTAAGTTTCAATGTAATCTTGCATTTCGTCTATGTAACCAGAGGTAACAAGCATTGCTATGTTACTACCCGCTGTGTGTACAACGTCGGTCGTATCTTCACTACCATTCTCTGAAATAGTCATAACATCTCCTGTAATAGAGGAAATTTCTTTTATCTCCATGTTAGGGTCATCTTTCGGTGTCTGATATACAGAATCCCATAAGGTAACCCTAAATCTTCCACTCTGAGGGAATAAATCACCGTCTCCAGTAGAGACAGTTAATTCAGTTGCTAAAACACCTACACCATCAGCCAAGGCTGTTCTTGCATTATTCGAAGCTTTTAACCAGTTGTGTGCCATAACTTATTGTATATTATTTTAGTTAATTAAACTAACTGTGAACTACTCTGTTTTTTCTTTAGGTAATTCTGCTACCTGTGTCTGCATAACTACTGACCACGTGCCATCGTCACGTAATCGCCAAGCTGGGACTGTCATCAACTGATGTCCATACTCTTCTACCAACTTATTGTACTTAGCTACGAACTCTTGAGCTTTATTTTCAACAGGCTCTACTGTTGTTTGTTCTTTAGACTGCATTGTTATGCTCTCCTAAATAAAATTTATATTTACTTCTCAACTACTGTTAGCTCGTCGGTTGCATCCTTAAAGAATGCTAATGCTTCGTCCTTATCCTCTTCCTTTAAGTCCTCTGCTGTTGCTTTAACCATTAAGGCTTCGTATGCTGATTTCTTAACTACATCCTTAGTGTCTATCTCACTACTCAAAACCTTATCGTTAAAGTCTGCACCTAAGTCTGTTTGATAACTATCTATAACTGCTGTTGCATCTTCGTCCCTTGTTGCTTTATCCTTATACAATGCGAATGTTGCTACTGCGTCACCTCTGTCTGCGTTACAGTTGACCTGTACGACTCTAAAATATTCACACTCGAACCCTTTTCTCTGCGTTTTTTTTATTAGTCCCATTTTATTATGCTAAAAATTTATATTACTCTCCTACTATATCCCAATCATTAAAACATTATCTGGTAGTGTGGCGTGACTTGCTGTTTTCCAGACTTCATCAGCACTAGCACCTGCGTCTGCTTGGTCTTCACCAGACTTAATACTTCTTAGTTTTAAAATATCTCCTAAGCTCACCTCACCAGCATTAGTGTAGATAGCGTAGTTTAGAGCAGTTCCAGCATCTATATCCTTTATCTCTAAACCATAGTGATTTGTTATAGTTCCAGTAGAATAATTAACAAAAGAACGAAGTTGAACTCCTATCGCATTAGCAATATTTCCAGTACCACTACAGACAATAGAAGCAGTCATTCCAACAGCATCGTGAGTTACATCTCCATCACCACCTATTTGAGCAAGATTTCTCTGTGCCCATAAAAATCTAACATCACCAGAACCAGATGAAGAAGAAATAGCGTCTAAAGCTAATACATAACCATTATTAGTATGGTCGCCAATTTTAGAAGCATTATATGAGTTAGCAATAAAGTTTGATGATAAATCCTCACTAGGATAAGACTGACCTGTAAAACTATTACCAGTAAAATTACCAGAACCCGTGAATGTTCGGAGAGTGCTAAACCCACACTCTTTGCTTATAAACACCCTGTTCCAATATCCACTTGAATCATAAATTTCTACTATATTGGCTGTCTGCCCACTTTCAGCCTTTAATTGTAGTAGTTTTGTATCAACTGCTTGAGCTTCTGCTGTGAATCCTCCAGTTGGTTCAATTTTACTTAACACCGTCCCACTACTATCTTGCCATTCTTGTAAATTACTAGCCTGACCAGAAACACCCTTAACAGTCAAAGGTACGCCATCAGTAGCTTGTGAGTGGATGGTTAGTCCTGCTCCTGTGCCTGTAAATAAACCGTAGATTAGTGGTGTTGTTGTGCTTGAGTTAGCTATGTAGAGTTTGTTGCTACCTGTTTCTGCACTACCAGCACTATATCCAATAGCTACATTACCGCCACCAGTTGTATTATATCTTAAAGCAGTTCTTCCAATGGCAATATTATTTTCTCCTGTTTCGTTT
>Ga0307928_10001212_pt1 | contig 19578 bp, 38 predicted proteins | sample AceLakmetagen232_FD_201815 | JGI IMG/M metagenome (GOLD analysis project Ga0307928, IMG submission 201815) | Saline water microbial communities from Ace Lake, Antarctica - #232 | ecosystem: Environmental > Aquatic > Non-marine Saline and Alkaline > Saline | place: Antarctica: Ace Lake... | reverse complement strand
GGTATCAATTATGTAACATGTATGCGAATTTCCCCACGGCCCAAAACTAAGACAGAGGTGCGTTATTGTGGGGGAGGGGGGGGTAGGGGGGTGGGTGCCATACTTTTTTGAAAATAATTTTTTAATTTTAAATTATGTTTTAGTGTGGCGTGGTTTTTTTTCGGGTGCATCGTATCAATACCTTTACATATATAGGTAGCAACATACCATGGTACGTCACTACGTCACCCAGCCCTGCCCCCTGACCGGGGCAGGGCTGGGGGCTGGGCTGGGTTAGCTGGGTAGTGTGAGTAGGTGAGCGTCACGTCTGACTACCCAGTCGTTGAACTGAATGAGGATGGGGTCATCATCGTCGCCTGCTCGTGTACCCAACCCTCGCTCGTACTGTCCATGCTGTGCGTCGATGAGGTGCTTGATAGCATCGACAGGTGACACTATGTTACGCCTGTCTAGTTCCTCTACGATGTCAGCATCACTCAAGCATTCATCAATGAATGAGCATGAGTCTGTACCGATGAGGTTGTCGGCTCTGATTGCTATCACTCTCTCGTCTCTCGATGCGTCCATGATGTGTTTCCTTTCGTTCATGGTGGTGTATCTTACACCCCATCATGTACAAGGTAACTAAGCAACCCCGCCCCGCATTGCTGCGGGGTCGGGGATGCTGGTATGTTGTCGTGTTACCCTTGACCGGGGCACTCGGCACAGTGTTCGTCAGGAGTACACGGTGAGCAGTTCGTGGTGAGTCGTTCCTGCTCCTGTCTGCGTGCCTGTTCCATTGCTTCGAGCTTGATGTTCATCGGTGAGTCCTTTCCGTTTGTGCCGTTGCACTGTCAGCCATGTTCCTGCGAGTACGATACCAGCAGGGAGGGCCAACAGCAGAGCAGCAATGATGAGGGTCTTCGACTTGCTCATGCACTATCTTGTACATGCTAATTAGTAAAGTAATCCCTGTACATGCTAATTAATACCTTAATATATAAGAGACCCCGCCCGGAGGGGGCGGGGCCAAGGGTTAGGGGGCGGGGGGTTAGGCTACGGCGGACTCGGGGGATAAGTACCCTGATGCCACACTCATGCCTGTCAGCAGCACCTCGTCGCTTACACCAGCCTTCAGCATGTCTCTCATACTGGTGCCTAGATGGTCGGTGCCTTTGCCTTTGGTGTCTTTACTAGCGGCTTTTGCCAGTTTGTCTGCTGCCTGATTTGCGTCCATGTCGTTTCCTTTCGTTCTGAACACTTACTTATGTACATGCTAACTAATAACTTAATATAAAGGAAAGTCCCCACCCATCCGGGGCGGGGACTTCTTGTTGAGCTGGTTTGCATGGCGGGTCGCACCTCATCGACCTTCGTTATGCAGCTTGGGCGGCTTTCTGGGCCAGTCTCCACAGACGGTCCTTGACGTTGCCCCGCAGCTTCTTGTAGAAGACTGCATTTGTCTCTTTGGACACGTTGGAGGCCAAGCCGATATGGTTGCGGATATCTTCGGGGGTTATTCGCACGTATTTGATTTCGTCCTCTGCATCATCGCACCATCCCGGTCCACATGGTCCGATTACATCCTGCCAGAGTTCGCTTCTTTCGGTGAACTCGTTAACCGTCTTTCCTGTGATTCTTCCCATGCCGAGGCCCATGAGCATTCCAACGATGGCTCGACATGTATGGGTAAGACGATGTGTGATATTGCCCTTTTCGTCACGTTTGACCATGGCAAATGGTCCTTCGGGTTTGTAGCCTTTGTCGCATTTTTCAAAGGCTGGTTTACATTCGTCGAAATTCACGTTCAATGACATTGTTGTTCCTTTCATTCTGAACACTTACTTATGTACATGCTAATTAATAACTTAATATAAAACAAAGCCCCGGCATCCCTTCGGGGGACGATGCCGGGGCTTCCCCCGCAGTGCCCAGTTATATAGGGCCATCCGGTCGGGGGTGTTGCGTCACGTTGCCTTTTAACTACCTTCTTATGTACATGCTAACTAATAACTTAATATAAAACAAAGCCCCGCTGGTGGAATTCCAGCGGGGCCGTTCCGATAATATTTTTACAGCTTCGGAGTTATGCGGTTATGCAGTTATGCAGCTTCGGCGGGCGGTACGACTACGGCGGGCGAGGGGTCACGTTTCTTGTACGTGCGTTTCACCTTGGGCATGGTGAAAGTCAGCTTGGACGTTGCGACATCGTAAGCGACTTTCCAGTTCGCCTCTTCGTAGCGTGTGGCTACGTTCGCCCGGACCTTGATGGACAGGACAAAGTCCTTGTCGGCTTTCTTGGCGGCCTTGGCGTAAGCACCCATATCGACAACGTAATCTTTCTGGGCGGGGTCCAACTGGCTTGCGGGTCCGATGATTCCGTCGCAGTGTGCTTCGAGCGCATCTGCTTGGAGCTTTTCGGCTTCGGTCAGGGTCGTGATTGATTCCGGTGTAATCATGGGCTTTTCCTTCTCTTCTCTGTGCGTCTTTGGTTAGTGTGGCGATTGTTTGTTTTACTTTACATCTCATCATGTACAACTTAACTAATTACTTTTCTTTTCTTTTCGTCAGTTTCGTTGTATTGTGTTACTTTGCTTCATGCTCCATTGTGTACATGCTAACGAATTAGTTTATTATAAGCAATTGATTATCATGTACAGGGGGTTGAATATAAACAGATATCCCGTTAGGTATGAGCTTCACCTAACGGGATATCGTGGTTAGTGGGTTTTAGATGTAGATGCCGACTCGGATGGCGTTCATCCATTGCATTCCGGCCATTGCCCCGATTTTTCGCAAGGCACCGTAGACCAACGCATAGCCTTGGTTGTTATTGAAAGCGGCGTATTTGTGGTATCCCAGTGCTATCAACTGGTCCCGTACATCTGCCGGGGTCAGGCAGTTTTTATCGTTGGTTTCGATTTTCCCCGCAATCAGCAGATGGAGAATTTCGAGCGGCGTACCGCCTTTGTTGAAGCGGTGGGACTGCGTTTTGTAAACCATCAACCAGTCAACATCGGTGTCGTCGGCGCAGATTGCGAGTCGGTTCAGCATGTCGATTTGCTGATTGGCTTTCTTATTCAGTTCGTTCAGTTCTTGCGCCGCCTCGATTACTTGGTCTCTTTCGGCCATTTCCTGTTTGGTTTCTTCGATTTTGGCTCGGATGTCTTCGAGTGCAGTTGTTTCGGTGGGTTTCTTCGGCATGGTGGTGGTAATCCTTTACTAAAGTGTTTCGTTCGTTTACTTACTGACCAATCATGTACAAGTTAATTAATAACTAATTGGTTCTGTGATTTTCAATCCACTGTTTCCAATCTTCGGTATCCCACTTATTTGTGCAGACACCGGGGCAAGGGAACTTGACGCCTTTGTATTCTCTGATAAGCATTTCGTTTACTCTTGTTTGTCTGTCAATGTTATCTTGTTGTGTCATACCACCAAGTGTACATGCTAACTAATTAGTTAATAATAAGGGATTGGTTAGCATGTACAGGGGGAATTGAAAAATGGACCGAGGAACCTGATAGATTCCTCGGTAGGCGTGTCCCAACGCCTGACTAGTCTTTGCTTGTTAGTTTTTTCTCACAGCACTCGCAGAAGTATTCTCCATCGTCGTAGTCGGGATGGTCGTCGGGGTCCATATCGGTGTCGATTGACATATCGGGATGTACCTTAACGATGGCGGCTGCTGTCGCTTTGGCGGCTCCGTTTTTGAAGCACCTAACGCAGAAGTCGGGATAGTCACAGCCAGCGTCCCGGTCGTCCTTATCTACCTGTATTGCTATTCTCATGATGCACCTATATGTACTTGCTAACTAATTAGTTAATAATTATGCTGCTTTGGCTTTGGCTTCGGCGGTGTTCAATATGCTCAACGCTCCCCGGAGTATCATATAAGCATCTTGTCTATTCAGTTTATCGCCCAATTGCGATTTTTCTTGGTTGACACAGACGCTAATGGTGAAGCCGCCGAAATTTTCATTACGTAGTCTAATTTCATGAGATACGAAAAGAGATATCCCGATTTTGTTGTGAAACTGGAACTCAGTTTCACGGCCAAATTCAGCACTGTTTTGGACCGAGGTTGTAAGTATATGCTCTGCGGTCTTGAGTACGTCAGTGAGGTTGATATATTCTGACATTGCGTTTTCCTTGTGTTGTTCAACTACCAGTCTATGTACATGCTAACTAATTAGTTAATAATAAGGGATTGATTAGTATGTACAGGGGAAAAGTGTATATGCAGATATCCCGTTAGGTTTGAGCTTCACCTAACGGGACATCGTGTTTTGTTTATGCCTTTTGCCAGCCAAAATAGAAACGTGGTTCGTGCTGGAAGAACAAAGTCCCCTTCTCGCCGTCTGACTTCCTGCGTGCCACGACCATCGGGGCCGCAAAACCGATGATATCAAAATCGGCACTAACTTCGTCGGTAGTCCATACTTGACCTTCACGGGCCTCCAGCTTGGAGCGTTCGGTTGGGGCGGCTTCATTGATAACCTGAACTGCTACCCTTCTGGTGGCGGTTGATTCGGCTAGAGTTGTCATTGTCGCTTTACTTTCCATTTTGTCCCTTTCAGTTATACCCTCATGTACATACTAACTAATTAGTTTATCATTAGGTAGCAGTATGCACGACGGGCTTACCGTCTTTTGAGGCAAGCACAACAGAAACATCATAGCCATGTTTTGCCTTGAGCATTTTCGCCAATTTCTGTTGTGCTTCCAATTTGGTATCGGCGTGACATTCTGCCCGCCTATCCTTATAGAAGCCTACATATCCATTTTGATTTTCCATGCACCCTCATGTACATGCTAACTAATTAGTTAATAATAAGGGATTGATTAGCATGTACAAGAGATGGCGACGGAATTTTGTACAAATCAAGATACATCCATTTAATAGACATATCTTGATTGATTCACTTGATAACTATCCCTGTAGATGTGGTGGCATTTCGCCTTCGACTTCTTCGATTGGCGGTCGTTTATCGTAGCATACATCGGTACAATAGTGCGTACCGAAGTAATGAGCGAAAGATTCACTTGCTGGGAACCGTTTGCCACACGGACATTCAACGATTTCGTCCGGGGCTTGAAAGATGGTTCTGGTTTCAGTAACGATTCGGTCGATGCTTACAAGTATCTCCCATTTATTCTCGTCCATTACCTTTTTCACATAGGCGAGGATTTCCTCATCGGATACATCATCTTTTTCGATGTTGTATGGTAAGGTGAAACGCTTCTTTCCGCAATACACAGTGAAGCATTCGGAATCTCGCCCGTATAAATCGTCTTTTCGTTTATGAAATTCTACGTGGAATGAAATATACATGTTACACACTGGGGGTTTCACGTTGAGGGTGTAGTGAAGGGTCGGACCACGAATCACTCGGCTCGATTGCGGTAGTGGCTTGGATAATATCGCAAGACACAGGGGACCGGAATTCATATCTATCTTCGTGCTTCTTACGGAATGCTGTAAAGGCTGCTGTCCCGGTGGTCTTGGCCTCTACTACATCGGTCATTTCTTCAAAAATGCCAATGGCTCCGAGGGTTCGCACTTCATATGTTACTTTATATTTGTTCATTTGCTTTACACATTTTCGATAGGTGGTGGGTACACATTTTCGATATGCCTACCCTACACATATCTATGTACAACTTAATCAACGAGTATTACATGGGCAACGCCCAATGTGACACCATCATAAGCCCACGCTACGATAAAGGCTTGCTGACCCTTTGCTGATTTCTCGGCAATAATATACAAGGCTTTATTCTCTGCGAAAGACCGGGGTGGTTCCCTTGGTGGTAACATGCTCAACATGACTTCGCTGGCGTTCGGGAGTCCGAATTTGGATACTGATACGACTTCTTTTATACATCCAATATGGTGGATGCTTGTTCCGTGCATATCAGCAATTACTTGTCCTATATTGTATCCCATTGTTCAGTCACCATCTGGTATCATATCTACTTGAACTTCAATGAATAGTATGCCATGGTCAACAGCATAGGGCTTGAGTTTTTTCAACATGCCCGACATGGTTTCATCATCTTCTAAGAAGATATGGTCCCCATCACTGCTGTCAGCATACCCGGACAAGGACATGCTGCCATCGGGGTTGATTTCATCGACTTCGATATATATTCTTGTAAGTGCCATGAACTCATATGTACAACTTAATCAACAAGTTAATCTTCGTCGATGAAGATATGTGACCCATTATAGAATTCGATCGGGGGGCGTTAGCCCTTGAGTACTTACATGTACAACTTAATTAATTACTTTATATAAACCAAGCGAGGTATCCTGTGGGATACCTCGCTTTCACTTACTCCCGAAGTGATAAGGGGGGCTTACGCCCGATTTTGGGTGGGCCTAACGGCCCGTTCTTATGCTCTATCACCCGGAACTGGGGGAGGCTTCCGCCTCGTACACTCAATCATGTACAACTTAATTAAAATCCTGTCAGTACTATTTGCCAGTTGCCGTTGCCTAGTTTTTCGACCTTGCCAGCGGTGCCTTGCTTGTAAAGCTCGGCAACAGTTTCGGTCATTTCTTTGATAGTGTCACAGATGATTATCATGGTGGTTTCCTTTCCCCTACATGTACAACTTAATCAACAACTTAATAAATACTAAAGTTGCGTTCGTTCTTGGGTCTACCCCATTTTTTACAAAGGGCTTCACGCCTCATATGGTGGCTTGTTTTTTTGGGAAGCGGTTTATCTCTCTCAGCGTCCTGTTGAGCGAGAATGATGTCGTTACATTCAAATGCTTTCATGTTACATCCCTTGCTTCATGCGTCGATTATTTGAAACTTTCGGCGTGCGATATAGGCGATACTCGCTAACTCTTCGTGGTCCCAACCACCGAACATGTAGGCACACTGGTAACGAATCAACACGGCAACCGCCGCTAGTGTGCAATGTACGGATTTGAAATCGGACAGACCACAACCATGGAACAAAGCAAGGGCTGAATGGTCGGTTTCCGGCTGGGCGACTTGGGCGAGTGCGAATGCTTGTTTGAATTCGGGTTTGGTCATGGTGGTATCTCCTGACCCTACATGTACAACTTAATCAATTAGTTTATATTAAGCTGCCTTTGTGCAGTGTCCACCTTCGATAAGATTGACTGCCATACGTCCATAACAGCCTTGCAGTTGCCATACCGAGCCATCATCAATCATATGCTGAAAGCCGGTTATGATATCTTCATCACTCATGCCACCATTTTCGTATTCCATTATCCAATCAACAGAAATCATTTTGTTCTCCTTGTTGTTAGTCAACACGCTGCCAGAACCACTTACTGCCTGTTCGGGCTTGTTTGTTTTGCATTCTCTTGAGGTCTTTTTCGGATTCGACAAAAACATTAGTATCAGTGTGACAGCGAATACCGTCACAGAGTTGAAAGTTTCTTCTGATTGGCGTGTTTTTTGGTTTGCTTTTGAAACACATGGTGTATCTCCTGCCACTACATGTACAACTTAATCAATTAGTTTATATTAAGAGTGCTATCTCAAGGTATAGCCATCTCTCTTCAATTGCCGTATAAATGATGCAAGGGCTTTCTTGTTGCGGAGAATCTTTATGTCGTAAAACTTGCTTCCATCCGGGTGTGTTTTCTCCCCGTCGTGAAAATTCACCACATACTTAGACTTACCGACATTTTGCATCAAATAGTAATCTTTTTGATTTGCCATGCCCCTACATGTACAACTTAATCAATTAGTTTATATAAAGCAATCAATTAAGATGTACAGGGGGAGGTTAGTCACTTCGTCTTTCTTTTTTCATTTTGATTAAAGCAAGACGAAGACGCCAATTGCGAAATGTATGCCATGGAGTTTGAGTCAAGTGATTCCACGCTGTCAAACGGATTTTTATCATCAACGGGGTCTTCAACTTCTTTTCTTGTTTCCCAAGGTTCCTTGACATCCATTGAAGGGCTTTATCTACTTGTAGCACCCATGCTATGAACCGTTGGTATTTTTCAGCTATCTTCATGCACCCATATGTACAACTTAATTAACAACTTAATCAAAATAGAGCAACCCCACCTCATTAGGCGGGGTTGCTCTTGATCGTTCTCATTTTATGTACGTCTATAATATATTTAGCTTTACCTTTTTCTTCCAGTTAAGTAAACCCGGATGTCCAGCGATAACAAAATTTATTTATTTCACACTCTGTAGTTGGGTGGTCGTTAGCCACCCACAAGCTAAATTTTTCAAGGTGCATTGGGGGCAGCATGTCTTCGGCGTTGAGTGCCGCTGGCATGTGCATTGCCATTTGCCCGATACACATCAGAGGTAGTAAGTAACTCATCATGCTCTCTTATGTACATCTTAATTAATAATCATAAACTAAAAAAGCCTTTGGCTCCACGGATTCAGAGGAAGTACCTGTATAGTCGGTGTACAGGAAATTCACCAACTTACTTCCTAAGTCTCATACTTCTATCCGCAGAGCCAAAGGCTTTACACTCTCTCATGTACAACTTAATTAAATCAATTACACATTAGAGATATTGCACATTCTAACCAAGCTACAGACTTATCGCAGAGGGCGTAGGTTAGCCCCTAACGTCCTAAGACGTTGTATAGGGTCGAAGATACGCCTAGGGTTCCTACGGCGTACACAGTAGGGATAGCAAGGCAAGGAATAAGAAATGTAATCCACCCAATCGGTATTGAAATGAGGAATATTGTGGTGATATGTTTCATTCTACCATTCTCCATCAAAATTATCTTGTGACAAATGTTCACATTGAGCTTTATGCCTAAGACATGATTCAATGCCACTGACAAAACGAGTACCGGGAACCGGGACTCGTCGCATTACTTGTTGTTCTGAAAGTCCTTGCTCTCGCAATTTCTTTCTTTGTTTGCCTCTTCTCTTTTGTTCTGTTCTGTTGTTTCCCATGTTCAATCCAAATCGTTCTTGATTTCACATTTCCATTCTTTGTCCCCAGAATCCATTTTCTTTAGCAATAAGGCAACAAATGTTTCTGATGGGGATAGTTGTCTACAGATTTGAGCAACAGTGATACTTCTCTTTAAAGAAACATATGCTTCTCTTGTCAGCGTAAGTTGAATTGGGCCTTTATCCATTACCCTGCTACCTTTGCGTAGAATTTTTCGTTTTTCCAGTCCCAAATTTGACCAGTTGTGGCGTATATCAAATTTTTTTGATACAATGGTAAATCTTTGGGATGGTCTACACCTTCTGGTGCTTCTGAATCGTAATATCTACCTTTGTAGAGAATGAAGTAATGATAGGCGGCGTATTCTACCCAACCTTCAACGTCTATGCCCCAAAACTCTGCATCGAAGTTGTCGCCCCAAAATCCTTCGGCCCCTTCAAATTCTCCACTGCGAATGATGGTTTCAGCTAATTCTTCACAAAGACCACAATTGATGTGATATCTTATATTGTCAATTGTGATTTCATCACTATTACGGAAGGTGTCCTCCCGTTCAGCGTACCACTGTTCTACTATCGCATTGATTGCTTCTGTTATGTTCATGCTAGTTGTCTTTAGCTGCTAACACCGATTCAGATATTCCGGCTGCTGATATCGCTTCGGTGAGTTCCGTTGTGGTGTACATTTCCTCATTGGTAAATGTGGGCGTGAATTCATTGAATTGGGTGTAGGAAGGACGAGTCAAAATTAATTCGTAGTTATCCAAATTGTGACGAATGATAGCCCAAAAAAGATGACTACCTCTAACTTCTTCTCTGATGTAACCTGTGATAGCTTCACCAGTGGTAATCGTCCAGAGCTTCTTGTGCATTTTGTCACTGTAACTCATAGGGGGCATCATTGGATGCAATCCTTCAATGTGGATTAGATAGTCACGCAGGACTACTATCGTAGATGAACCAAATTCATTACTTGCAACCCAATGACCTTCTGTGAAACTCAACAACGCAGGGACACCCTTAAAGTCAAAGCGTGCATCTGATATGGTCATGCCATCACGGGCATTCTTTTCAGTCAGTATTTGCAATTCCAATATGTTATTTTGTAAGCTCATAGTATCCCTTGTACATGCTAACTGATTACTTAATAATTAGCCCCAGCTTGGCATCCAACGGTTCAATTCCCTTTTGATTATTGCAGCATCTTCGGGCCTTGATTGGATACCCAATGTGGTACTTTGACCACGACAGTCCACGGCGAGATTCCCATCTTGGTCTACTTCAATGCGACAAAACCCCGCTGCTACGATGTTGCTGTAAGGTGTATCGCTGATTGCTCGGAAACCTTGTGCAGCGTCGATATGGTTTAGCATGAAGGAAAAAGTGAGAGGCAATTCCATATCACCATTTTGTCTCACAATAATGTATTTAAGGTCGTCGCCCATTGTCATTCATCCTATATTCTTTGTGTTTCGGCAAGTAGGAAATTGAGAACATCCTAAGAACTTACCCTTCATTCGGGGAACCATCGGGAAACCACATTCAGTGCATTTGTGTTTCGGCATGAAGTCAAGCCAAGAATCAAGTCGGTCTTGGAGGTTCTTCTTCCAGTACAAAACACGGTGGACTCTCTTGGAACCGCTTAATTTTGAAATTTTCCCATCAGGGTTTTGCATGAACAAATGAACCCTGATTGCGTCTTTGCCAACAGGCCGGGATTTACCAGATGGATTAATCCCTGTATAAACTCTCAAAGTCATTGGGATATCATCTTGGTCCACTCGCTTCCCAAAAACCAATTCAGTCGTTCTAGGCGGGTTGACTTGACGGAACCCTTGAGCTTCCAAGAACGTTCTCATTTCGTCTTCACTAATGTTATAGTACTCTGCCATAAACACCTATGTACATGCTAATTAATAACTTAATATATAAAAACCCCCCGGCAACGCCGGGGGGTTTTGTTTCACTTATGCGGCCTTTTGTTTTCGATTGTCCACTTTCACCAATTCGTCTTTTGCTCTGGTGATTGCGACATATTTCAGATTCGCTTCCTGCTGAATCTGCCATTCCTGCTGGGCGAGGGGGTGGGGCAATTTCGCCATGAACAGGAAGATTCGGTCAGCCTCTAATCCCTTGGAACGGTGTATTGTGGAGAATACGATACCTGTGTTTTTGTCGCTGAATATCTTTACAATTGTCTTCTTGACTTCAAAGAAGCTATTGCACTCACAAGCCAGTATTCGCAGGGTATCGAGCTTATCGGTCAATGCCATGAGTTGCGGAGCTTGGTACGGTTTGGCTAATTTGGCGGTTTCTTGTGCAGAGTACAATTCGATTGATTCCATAACATCGGCACGACCGAATTGTTTTGCAATATTGTCTGCCATTACTTCCAGACCTTTACCAATGTCCCGGCCCCGTACCATTGCCTTTTTACCAAGTCTGATAAGTTTGAGGCATTCTTGTACCAGCGGAGCAGTTGTACGGCTTAGAACGTAATCACCGCATTTGACTTCGACCCGGAAAGCATCGAGATTCGCACTTCTGACGTTTCCCTTCTTGGCGTGTGGTGACGCTTCAATATCGGGCACGAGCATTTGTGCTTCTTTGATAACTTCCGTAGGACAACGCCATGATATGCTCAAAGGCAGTTTTGCCGCATCGAACTTGTCAAAGATAGATTGTATCGCTTCTGGGTCTGCACCCCTGAAACCGTAGATTGCTTGATTTTCGTCCCCGCAGAACAGTGCCCTTCCGTTCTTTCCAAGCATTCTAGCAACAATTTCAATTTGAATGGGGTTCAAGTCTTGGGACTCGTCTACCATTACGACATCATAATGTCCGAAGGACAGATTCAGCTTAATTGGCAAGTAAAGCATATCGTCGAAGTCGATTACATTGAGTTGCGTGATGCTTTTGTTGAAAGTTTTGGACAGCATTTTGAGGAACGTTTCCATTTCGTCAGGAAGTTCCACGCTGTATTTTGCTGCCAATTGCAGGATTTCTTCTTTCTTCGGATAGTCCAGAATCGCACCGTATCCGAAGTTCTTGAACAAACTGACCATACGCTTTACCGGGGCCAACAATTTGAAATACGTTTTCTTTGTCTCGTCGTCCATAAGGTTGTAACCGCCCATCAAATCACCAAGTATGTATTGGGTCTTTTGAGCAGTCATCTTGCTACGGTTCTGGTGACGCTTCAACGCACTAAAGCCGATACTGTGGAGAGTTCGGGCAGTAGCATTGTTGGGCAAACCTCGTGCAGTAAGTGTTTCTGCGATATGTTTGTTGAATGCGACGAGAACAACTTTGTTCAGACAAGGTATGAATTTAAGTAGATTTGTGAGAACGGTAGTTTTGCCACTTCCAGCTTTGGCATCGACTACGGCATGTCCGGTCCCGTTTACAGCCCAATCGTATATAGCAATTTCAAAATGGGAGGGGGTGTTGCCTGTTTCGTCAATGATTGCTTGAATGGTCTGGGCGAAGAGTTCGTCAGCATCAGGACGGGCTTCAACAGCTTCGATAGTCTTGAACAGGTCCATATTGTCTCCGTTGTTATTCATGGTGGTTATCCTTGTATTAGGTCGCACTCTTATGTACAACTTAACTAATACACCAATAATACCCCATTAAAGACCAACTAATTAGCATGTACAGGGAGTCGATATGTTGCTATCCGAAGATAGCCCAAAGACCTACGGCGAAAGTACTGAGTACACCGAAAATAAAAACACCATAAGCTAATAGGTTGTTTTTCATCTTGTTTGCCTTCCTGAGAAAATGTATAGTTTATCAAACAATTTGCTTGCTGCATCTTTTGGAGGTTCTGGCATTTCGTGAGGCATAGTGCTAATCGGTCTTCGTACCTGTGGGTTTGAACCAAGGCCACTGAAAGCCGCATCATGTAATTGTGATTTACTTTTCTTCACACCACCCTATGTACATGCTAACTAATAACTTATTAAAAACCAAGCCCCGGCACCTTTTCAGATACCGGGGCGTTGCTCTAGTCCCGCTGCGGCCTCTCCAATGACCTATGCGGAACGAGCGTGTTGGGCACGGCGGGGTTGGTCGAAGACAAGCTCCGGCCTACCCCAACCATGCGATTTATGCTGCTGCGACTTGGGCAAGTGTGGGGGTCGAAAGGTATCCAGCCGCCATCGACAAGCCTGTAAGTATTTCTTCGGGTGTAGCGTCCAAGAAAACTAATTGACTCGTTACCAAGTCAGTGTTCGCCGAATCGTTCTTGAACAGTTGGGCTGCGAGTAGTGTTTTAACGGTCGCATCATCGGCAACCTCGTCGTCACTGCTCTCGTTGAATGCTGCTAGTGATATAGTCGTCATGGTGGTGTTCCTTTCACCCACTTATGTACAACTTAACTAATAAGTTAATCAATTGGCATTGTCGTATGGTAAAGGTAATCCCGTGAATAACAGTCTCGTCCTTCGCACCCATAAGTTTTCGTTATGTTCGGGTGGTTCTTGCCCTTCAAGGTGCATGTGTCGCACCCTATACCCTTGCCATTAGGCAAGCCAAGTTCGTATCCCTTGTGTCTGAGAGCATCCAGCCGAGTAGCAATACCGAGAATTTTTCTGATTTTGGACAAACCAAGATTGAAATTTTCGGGAGGATGGGGGAATTTCGTTGCATTATGCAACATCCATCCGACTATGCCATCAGCACATGCCTTTTTCTTCGCCTCTTCCAAATCTGACTCATCATACTCAAAGTCGGGATTCGTGAAGACTTCGGGCCAAAGCGGTTTGGTCATTTCTTCCATTGAGATTTCTTTTGATTCCATATCATAGGTTCCTTTCTTTCATCCTTACATGTACATCTTAACTAATAAGTTAATCAATTCACTCTGCAATATAGCCATCTAGCTTCAATTGCCGTATGAATGATGCAAGGTCTTTCTTGTTGGTGAGTATCTTTATATCGTAAAACCTACTTCCGTCCTTGTGCGTTTTCTTTCCGTCAGCAAAATTCACCAAGTACTTAGCGTTGCCGACATTTTGCTGCAAGTAGTATCCTTTTCCTTGTTTTGCCATGCACTTACATGTACATGCTAACTAATTACTTAATAATAAAAACCCCCGCCAGCATCGCTGGTCGGGGGTCGGAACGAAAGGTGCTGTTATGCAACCGCCGCTTCGGGCGGGTCAATGATAAAGTGATTCCCGGCGTAGAACAAGTCCTGCACGTTGGACAGCGTGAGACAACGCCACGGTACGGGCCTGTCAACGTCCTGTTTCTTCGCTGGGGACGGTTTCGGTAGGTACTGTTTCAGTTCTTCGGGGTCCAGTACTTCGCCCGTTCTGGCCGAAAGCCACTGGTCTTCGATGCTGTTGGGAAAACCTGTTACCCTGTCCTGTGAGGGACGGAAGGCGAAGTACAGCTTGCCAGTGGGCTTATGGCGTACAGTGTAGTCCGAAGCACGTTCGCCTTGACCACGCCACAATTCGGCTGCATTGAAGTAGTCCACTTCACCGTTGGGGTCAGCCTCTACAACTCGTTGCCGATTTACCGCATTTTCGTAATTGGCTCCGATGCAGCAAGTCCTGTGATTGATTCGGATTACACCTTCGGGCATATGCGGATTTGGCTCTTTGGTGAGGCGTGACTTTACGAGCATTTTTGGCTCAGTGCGGCAAATGAGGCCAATCATCTTAGCTCCACGATGCGGCAGTGCTTCCAGATATGCCACTACGCCTTCGATTCGTGCATGTATCTCTTGGGGGTTGCTCATTGTAATTTCCTTTCATTCCAATGACTGAACCCCCATGTACAAGTTAATTAATAACTTATTGATTAGCGGGGTCTGCCCCCGGTACGCCCCAACCGAACATCGAGCCAACTCTCATAGCGTCATGCTGTGCTTTGGTGACGCTTTCACTTTCGTTCAAGCTGTCTGCCGCTGTCTGAGGGTCTGTGACGCAAGGCACGGGAACGTAACCTGATTCCCCGGCTGTAATCACTATCAGCTTACCGTTGTCTACGCTGAAACATCTCGGAGGGATATTGTTTGCTGTTTTCGTTGCCATGATGGTTCCTTTCATTCAATGACTGCCCCATCTTGTACATGCTAATTAATTGTTCTTTATGGTTTATCCATTCCACATTCAGGACAGTCTGGTTCGCAATCCTCGCAAAAATCATTACCGCAGCAATCACAAGTTATCATGCGGCCCTGACAAATTTCGCATTCTTTTTCCATTACTCATTCTCAAAAAGGAAGATTTCAGCTTCATCTCTTGTGAGGGCATAACCAAAGTATGCAATTCTCGCTTCTGTCGTTTCAACAACATTCCAATTGATTTTACTAGTAGAATGGAACATTATGCACCAAGAATGCTGTCGCCAAATTCCATCGTCGCTCAATGCGTATCCAGTACAGATATCACAGTATGATACGTTTGCTTCCCAACATAAAGCCGAATTCCGGTGACATTGACTCTGTGCCCCTTCATTCATCAATATCCCGTCAGTATGGAAAAGCAATCCACGTTTGATTATCTTTTCTTCGTCTTCGTCAATGCCGGGGAAACATACGGTGTCACCACCATTTTCAAATAACAGGTTACACAACTCAACATGTTCATCCGGTATGTTATCTTTTTTGATGTTCATTTTCTTTTTCTTTCAAGAGGATAGCACCATAAGCCCATAATGGTGTCAAAATGTTACCAACTTCATGTGGCCCAAGGACTAAATTACCAATTAATCTTTTTGATGAATTCACCACACGTTTTTCAATACCTTTGGATACCGTGTGATATCCATCCAATTTGTTGATGTATATCTTCATAACCTTAATCAAAGAATCTATCTTACACATATACTCTTTGTGACTAAAGTTATCATCGTTAGACAGCTTACACATCCGGCAAGCTATGGCGATAATCCATTTTTCAGTTCTAAGGGCTTGCTTCTTACACATAACATGCTAACCGATTTAATGCTGAACATTCAGGTGCTTTTAACACACCTTTATTTTCTTTATCATCTTTCAAATCCCATGACGGTATGAGTGAACACCTAGAGTGTCCTCCCTCATTGTCGAAGTAATCACATATTGGTGCTTTTCCAGAGAAGTCCCAACAAAATAGGCCCACAGGTACTTCCACAGGTAATAATACTATATGTTTGTTTGCTGCCATACTACACATTGTACATCTTAATTAAAAAATTAATCATTACACATAATTAGCATGTACAAGGAGTGCATAAAAAAGTGGGAGTCCTCGACCACCACAGCGAGGACTCCCTGAACGAAACAAATATTGTTAACCTACAAATCATACATACGTATTGCCTTGAACGGAACGGCTGTTATGCGGACGTGATATAGACGTGGTTACCGCTCTTAAGGTTACCCGAGCATCTTCGCTAGCCCCCTCTAGAGCGTCTTCGCCTAGTGCCTCATCCTTATCTGCCACGCAGGTGTCACATAAGAAGGCGTGAGTACTGAATCGCTCGGCAGCATGTGTCTCGCAATACCCTTTACGGCATTGGACACATACTCGACCGCCAGCATCTTTACTAGTGGTTTCGTCGCAGTCTGTGCATTTGAATTCACTCATGATATCTTTTGTACATACTAACTAAAAAATAATAAGCCCGTGGGACCATTTCCTTTCCCACGGGCTTCCAAGCCTACACACCTTATGTGAGTCCCATTATGTACTTACTAACTAACGACCTATGATTTCTCGAACCTTTTCTCGGTCGAAAGTATCAAAAGCTATTGTGCATCTTTTGATACCCAAAATATACTTGGTGACAGCAAACTCAATTTCGTCCCGAGTTGCTATCGGATACATCCCATCTTTCTTATTGTAGAACTTATAACAATATTCCACAAAATCCCGAATGTCAGTTAAGAGTTGCATTTGTTTATCCTCCCAATATATTGTGGAATTCAACTAACTGGTAAATCGCTTCAACGGCATCCGGCCTTAACTCAGTGCTACCTGTCGCTCGTTGAAGGAGTTCGGCCAACTGACCATTATGAATAGTTTCCCCGTTCAACTCAGTAGTGTTATGGTATGTCATACCATCATAGGCTTTGAAATGTCCTGTTATCGCACCCGTAGCAGGATTAAGACGGAAAGCTATCCAACAACTCTCCAATTCAAACTTGATTTCAATTTTCTTTTCAATTATCATGCACTTATATGTACATGCTAACTAGGACCAACACCACCATATTGAAAATTAACACCATAATTACTCAACGTGGCTTGAAGATAATAGAATACCTTACCAGCCCAATATTTGGCGTTATCCCAAGATTTAGGACTACTCGTTTTGGAAACAAGCATGGAACATAACCTGTTGGCTAATCCATCCAAAGTCATTTGATTAGAATCATAATTATGAGTCGAAACAAATAACTCAATTAATTGCCAATTCTCACCATCAATACGTTCAAGAGTCAACTTGATTTCGCACCATTCGTCTTTCTTCAATTGGTAACGATAATCCTGCTGATGACGCTCAAGAGTGCATCGCTTGTTTTTAATTTGTGAAACTTCTATGTCCATAGTGCGAAATTATACCGTACCAGAACAAAAAAGTCAATCATTCCAATGACGTTTTCGTGCTTCAATCTTTTTGTATTGCCCAACATAAACCAACTTGTCCGGTTCATGATGTGTGATTTGATTGAATATCCATTTGTCACCCCTATATTCGGGCAACTTAACAACTTCCGCACGAAATGAACTTCCATCCACCATGTAAACATATACAGGGTCGCCAATTTTGAATCTATCAGCCATGAATGTTCCTCAATATAAGGGAAACCGCCTCTCGCCGAAGCGAGAGGACGGTTAAACCCTATTTATATTTATGCGGCTTTTGCGGACTTGCTCTGGACGAACTTCTTGGCGGTCTTGCCGAACTTGCCTTCGCCGTAGGCTACAGCCTCGACCTGCTTCTTGTACGTCTGTCCGAACAGATGGATGCAGCCATTATATTCGCCGCCCAGACGAAAACCTGTTTTTTGGGAACCAGTGACCCGCAGGACGTATTTTCCGGCGTTGATGCCATCTCGGATGCTACGGTGGTTGTAAATGCTGTTGTTAATGTGCATGGTGGTTCGCCTTTCTGTAAGAGGGTTATTGTTCACCCAGTAATGTACAAGTTAATTAATTGTCTCTGTCTCTGTTCATCTTATGCCATTTGGCATCGGTGCTTAAAGTGAGTTTGCCCTTACTTGCATCGTATGAGGCTTTCCAGCCAGCACCTATGTATGCGTCCTTAATCACAGAAAGGACTCTTCTGGAAAGGAGAACGTCTTTGTTATGGGCACCAACAAACGCCCTCATGCTGATTACGAACTCATGTCTGTCCCGGTGGGAGGCAACCTGTTCATTTATGTTATCGTCAATGAACTTTTCAGCCTTGATGAACAGTGCTTGTTCAGTGCTATTCAGGCTCATTACTTCTGTAGGTGTAATCATGTGGTCTTTCTCAGAGGGTTATTGTTCACCCAGTAATGTACATGCTAATTAATTAGTTAATCTTTCACACCAATCATAAAAAAAACATCAGGGTGATTAGGTCAGCCGACACTATCGGTTATTATAGCTCTGAACGTGCCTTCTCACTGCGATTAACCAATCGCCTGATGTTGCCAAGGCACCCACATGTACATGCTAACTAATGGTCCATGTTCCAATCATAAAATAAACCCTCACGCCTCACGGCGAAAGGGTTATGTCCTGATTCTATTAAATTATTCATTAAGGGATATTCATTCATTTACGTTCAGAATACCATTCCCACTAAAATAAAGCAAATGGAACATGTTCCAATTCTTCTACCCCCTATGAAACATACATCAATTCACTGTATAAAACAACAAAACCACTTCGGCGATGCCGAAGCGGTTATCCATATACTTGTCAATTGGGGTGGGGGGCTTAATTATAAAATTGTTAGATATTTGTATAAATTATGTCTTTCGGAACGCTTTCCGCCCGTGGGCGGGGAGCGTTAGTCTCAATAGACAGACGGGCTAGGCTAAATTTGCGGGAATTTCACCCGTTCGTAGCGCAACCCCATTTTTCTCTATTTAGAATTGAATTGTTTTTAATGCTGAAAAACAAGGCATTTACTGAACAATTTAGATTTGGGAAAAACACCGGAACAAAATAAGGGGTCAAAAACCCAATATTTTACCGAATACACATTGTAATTTGTATATCCAAGATGTATGTTTCCATTCAATGAGTCCCAACCGTCTAGCAGCACCAAGTCTGAATCTATCCCACCATGACGGTCTGTACCAATCTCCTTCATCTGTTATATTATAGAAATAACCACTTCCTAGAGTTTTCTTTTTCAATAGTAGTGGGTAGGTATAAGCAGACAGTCGGCACACATTAATAAATTCGATATATATTTGCCCAACTGGTCGAAAGCCATAGAGTCCCGGCTTGGGTGGTTTGTTGATTTTTTTCATTTAGGCACACATTCCTATTTTACCCCCTGTAAACTAACAACAAGTTATTAACTTTTTGAACTCATCGCTCCTGAACAGAAGAAAACAATTCCCATGATTATCATTGTAGGATTGGAACTAAACATTCCAGACAGAAGGAATACTAATCCTATTACACCTAAACTACTCATATTACTTTCCTTTAACTT
>Ga0307928_10001211_pt1 | contig 19585 bp, 38 predicted proteins | sample AceLakmetagen232_FD_201815 | JGI IMG/M metagenome (GOLD analysis project Ga0307928, IMG submission 201815) | Saline water microbial communities from Ace Lake, Antarctica - #232 | ecosystem: Environmental > Aquatic > Non-marine Saline and Alkaline > Saline | place: Antarctica: Ace Lake... | reverse complement strand
GCAGTTTCCCAAAGTTGTTTGATAGTATCCGCCTCGGTTGTAGGAACCTTAGCTACTCGGTTTGAAACTTTTTGTTTGTCAGATTCGCTTAAATCAGCAAACTTCTTTCTATCGTCAGAACTCAACAGTTGAGTAAATGGATATTGAGTTTTAGTCTCTTCGTCAATAGCTCTTTCTTTTTCCAAGCCCTGAACAATTTTGTCTAATCTCTCATCAAGTTTAGATGATCTAGTTTTAATAGATACGGTTCTATCTATAGTTTTTTCTTCTTTTAATTTACCAACTGGAGATTGATTTAGTTTCATGCCTTGGCTTTTAGTTTTACCTGAAGGTAATCCATCTTTGCCATTAACATTCTCTGTACCAGAACCAATTGTTTTGGTGGTATCTAAAACCATGAATTTCTTTCCACCTTTTCCAACTACGAGTTTTGCTCCGTGGTCTTGCTTAGGTACTTTAGAATTTAATTCTTTTGGCTTTATATTCTTAGGAGCTTTACCAGCAGTTTCGCCTGTGCTCTTACCATCTTTCTCAGCAAATTGCTTAACACCATCGATTCCTTTAACATCGTCTACTGACCATTTTTTATTCTTGTCAATTTTAGTTGCGTCAAGAACATCACCAGTCTTAAGAGTCGCCTCATTAATCTCATGTTTTTCTAGCATTTCGTTGATTTTTAATTTTAATTGAGGGTTCTTTTTAGAAGCTGCAACAACCTCGATATATTCGACTAGTTTTTTAGCTTCCTTTTTACTCATTGCTCTACCAAACATAGTTTCAGTATATTCAGCAGTATTATTTAGATTTTTAGCAATTGAGCCAGTCCATTCGTGAATACCATTGACTGCCTTAGCAGTTTTACCAACCCATTCATTCATGTCATTTATTGCGCTAGCTTTTTCTTCTCCCCATTCGTTGAGACGATTTACAGATTTTGCAATAGTTCCTGTCCATTCATTAACTCCATTTAACATGGTAGCATTATGATCAACAGTTTCGCAGGTAGCATTTGTAACTTCAGCGTTATTTCCTACCCAGTCTTGTGTAGCATTCAAAGTCTTAGCGTTATGATCTACAGTTTCAACTAATTTCTTAGTTAAATTATAGTGCTTATTACTTTTCTTTGCTAGAGTGTCAGCGTAATTTCCAATTTTGTTTACATTTTTAGCAATGTCCTCTTGCCAGTTGATTGCGCTTTCCTGAATTTTTCTTATTTTTTCAATATATCCTTTAATGGTCTTTAACTGACCTTCATCAGCTACAGCTCCACCTGATTCAAGGATCGCATTTTCAACGTTGGCTAGTCTATTGGAAAGTTCTTCTAAAACACCATTAACTTGTGATGTATACTCATTAAGAGTTCCATCGTTACTTTTAACAGTAATTTTCTCCATAATTTCTTCATTTTTTTGAATTAAAGATCTAGCTTCTTCGCGTAATTTCATTGCCGGGAATTTGTCAGTCACGTCAATAATTGAGATGTTTTCACATAAAATACCGACTTCGTCATTGATACTATCCTCTTTTTCTTTCTTAGAGGATTCGTTGAAACTTTCTAAAAGACTTGCAATTCTTTTCAATTTAGGATCAGCGTTAGCACTTTCATTAACTTCATGCAATTGAGCAGATTCAAACCCTGGCTTAGCAACTAAGTCATAAGTATAAATTTGCTGAATTTGAACCGTTTTATCTTCGTTAACAGAACCAGCGGCTCTTGAAGATATAGAAAGTGGAACACCTGCTTCTAATAAAGATTTAGCAATTTGTCCCTTAGGGGTGCCATCGAGAATTTCAATACGTCCAAGGATTTGTCTTTTTCCTTGATCATACCATAGTTCAGAGATTTTGTGAGAAACATTACCAAGGGAAACTTCAAATCTTTCTGGGTGATCTAACTCACCAAGAAGGTTTCCATTGTTAATATCTTTCTGTAAATACTCTAAATGAGGTAGGTATTCCCTTTCCTCATAGACACGACCGTTTCGGTTTTCAATACCAAACTCGGCGAAAACACCTTCAAGGACGGTTCTACCATCCTTGCTAATCTTTTTGAGATTCTGTGAAGATCTCTCTAAGATAAGTACAGTTTTTTCGCTCATAAGTATTACTTTTTTTTAATTTAATTTACTTTTTACTATTTTAATTTTTTCTCCAATTTTCTTTAATCTTTCATCTGTGTCCTTTGTTAAACCAGTATTCCATGCTTTTTTACCATACATAGAATTTTTATTACCAGTTCTAGTTTTTGCATAACTACTTATTTTTTCTTTTGTTTCATTAGATAAAGATATACCTTTACGAGGGGAAGGTTTCCCTAGTTTTGCTTTCCTCATCTTTTCTTTTGTTTCTGTTGAAAATTTTTTACCAAAATTGGGATTTTTTTCTCCAGATAATGATTGCTTAATTTTATTTTTTGCTTCTATACTATGATTTGAACCATGCATATGAAATCCTATTTTTTCATTAGGTAAAAATCTATTATATCCATTTGGACTTAATGTATTAAATTTGATTATATAATATGTTTCTCTTTCTAGTAAATTTTCAACAGTTTTAAAATTTTCTTCTAAAATTTCTTTTTCAAATTTAGCTAAACCATGTTTAGATATATCTGAATTTAAGTATTTACTCGAACCCATATATGTATCATCGCAAACATTACCATAACATTTTCTACTTCCAATATATTGTTTACCTGAAATTAAATTAGTTATTAAGTAAACATACATTGTATTGCTCATAAGTATTACTTTTGTTTTATATATTATAGCTACTACGTATAAAGAGAAGTAGATAATGCATAAATTATACTTACGAAATTTGAAAATTGAGAAAAAAATAGCCGCTAAAAGTATTAGCAGCTATTCACTTAGAAAAGTATTTAATGTTATTTGAATGTTAACTTAGATATTAAGTTGTAGATGAGCCAGTTTATTATTGTTCCATCCGTCAACTTTAGCGATGAAATAATCACCAAATTGGTCTACACATGGGATCCCGCTAGCGGTATGTCCAAACACTTGATTGATATCCGGGTATGGATCATCAAGTATTTCTAGATAATCTGCCCATAGCGGACTTGGCTCTCCCCACCCACCTCTCATAGAACCAACTTTCCATAGATCTTGATCACCTTTCATGAAATTTAGAATCTCATGAAGGAAATACTTAGTATGGTCACCTTCTACTAATTTATATAGCTTATCCTCTGGATCAGTCAATCTTGGAAGAATAGTCTTAGTCCAAAACTTATAAGTAAGACCCGCATGAGTTGCTAAAGTATACTTTTTAGTTTGAAAATTAGTATAACCCCATGCAACATCGAATAAATCAATATTGTCTTGGAAAATTTTCTTATACTCTTGCCACATTTGCCAGTTAAAACCACTAATAGCGTTACGATCATAAATATAAGCCCAATCATGATTTCCTAGAAGAAGTGTGACTTGATCAGGATGTTGAATCTTAAGACCAATGATAGCTTCAAGGTTATGCTTAATGAGAACAGGACGCACATTAAAACTGTCCACGTAATCTCCTACGAAAACTACATGCTTAAATTTCAGAAAAGCATCATTGACAATTTCGATCCAGTCGTCTCGTCCGTGAATGTCTCCAATAAATACTATACTTGTATTCCTTACTTTCATTTTAATCCTTCTCTTATTCTATCTTCCATTGTTTCATCATCTGGTGTTAAACCATTCGAACCCGAAACCGTATTACCAATAATCCTGGCAAGATTTGCTAAATTCTTATGTTTAAATGCCATTGATTGAGCAAAATCATTCTTATCTTCATCTGCGAATTTCTTAAAGCCTTTTTGCCCTGCCTCATGACTTTTATAAAAATCATATGCAATATCTCTAGCTCTAGTTCTTTCCTCAGTTAATAATTTTATAACTTCTTCTTTAGTATATGTTTCTTTTGACATAGTAATTAGATTTACATTATAAGTATAATATAACCAAAAGTTTTGGGATTAAAAAATCTAGGGGTACTTTATTTAGCTAAATTAATATTTTTATATTTAGCTTCGTATGTTACTTCTCTTCCAAACCAACTAGGAGCATCAAAGAAATCCGCTTCTCCGGGAGTATCAAATTCTACTTCAACTGTAATAAAATCCCAATCTTGATAAAGATCTACCTCAGCTGTGAGACCTATTGGTAATTCAACATAATATCTTTTCTTTTCTACTTTTGATTTGCAAAGTTTCATTCCTTCTTTGAATTGTTCCTTTGAAATTTCATATCGTAGTTCTTGTCTACTCATATGCCCCTTACTTTTTATTTCGAGCATAAATATAATATTATTGACTGACCTATACCTTATTTGATATTCATCATCCATAGTATTTAAGTAACCCTGGATGGTTTTTTGAGCAGGGAGGCCTTGAATTACTTCAAGAGCTCGAAAGGTATTCACTAACCATTTTCTTTCTATTTCCATTATAACATTACTTTATCTTGCTTTTTAAGAATTATAATTACAGGACCGTGTTTTCCACTATAATCATTTGATCCAGTAGAACATGATTGACAAATAGAATGTACATATTCCCATCCTTCTCCAAACCATTCATTTAGTTCATCACTAGTTTCTTCCTCTAATGCGTAGTTCCCACCACTTATAAAAATCGATTTATATTTCATAATTGTACTAGTTCGTGATAAATAACAGCTATTGTACAACCTCTTTCTCCATTTTCAATTTTAACATCATCCACTGATATAGAATCTTTATTTCTATCAATCCATTCATTGACTGCAACCGAAACTTCCCATGGATAACTCCGAGCAAATATTTTTGCTAAATTCATATAGATATATTTTTAATTGATATAATATAACCAAAATAGAAGATAAGAGTAAATAACTAAGGTTAAAGTTTTGTTAAATTGAGGGATAACCAGTTTCAACCTCTCTATCTTGGATGGCTTTTAAACGGCCAACAAATTTCATTCTAATAGCTGGATCAATTCTATCAACCCAAAGCATGCCATCCAAATGATCATATTCATGTTGAATAACTCTAGATTTTAGTCCTTTATACTTTTCAGCATGAAATCTCCAGTTTTCATCAAAATATGTGATTTCGATTTCATTCTCTCTTATTATAGGTGCTTCTATTGATGGAAGACTTAAACATCCTTCAGTGAATGTTAACATATCTCCACATTTTTCTTCTATAGTTGGATTAATGAAAACTCCTTTCCATTCTTGATCAGGTAGATCAATAACAAATATTCTTAAAGATTTCCCAATTTGGGGACCTGCAAGACCGGCACCATCTGCATTATACATAGTGTCCCATAAATTTTTAACAATGGATTTAACATTAGATCCTTGTTGAATTGGTTCAGCCCTTTGTCTTAAAATTTTATTTCCGTAAAGAACTACTGGTTTAATCATTTCTTTTTAGATCTTAAATTTTTAGTGTATTCTTCAGCTTCCACCCTGGATGTGAAATCTCCCTTTAATAGTTTTTTTCTCCCCGCAAATACTCCAATTTTTCCTGAATCACTCATAGATGAAATAGAAGTAGTCTTTCCATCTCTACCTTTTTTTTCATGACTTTTAGATTCCAACATTACTCTTAATGTGTAACCATTTGATAGCCCTAATACTTTTCCTAATTTTGATTTTTTGTTCATTTTAATTTTCTTCTTTAATGCCTGCCTCGACATATTTGATTTTTATTTTATATTTAGTTGGACAATAATCCTCCACTTGTACCGCCACAATCTGTGGGTTAACACCTCCTACTATTTTAATCGTTCTCTTTGTATCTTTATTCATCACTTTCAGAAATTTTACGTTAGGATTTTTATTTTATTTATCCCTATATTTCTAAAAATTCGGGTCCGTTATTTGAATATCATAGTCGGTAAAATTATCAAATTTCTCACCATCCATTTTACTTCTATGCGCTATATTTTCATCAGTCCATCCTCGGGTGTCTCTAAGCCTCTCTTGTCTTACCATTCGAGGTGGGTTGAGATACATAACAAAACAATTTTTTCTGTCCTCTGAAGTGATCTCTGAAATTCCATGTGATTCCATAATGAACACATCACAATCTGCCCATTCTCCTTTTCCAGTTCCATACTTATACTCTCCATGCTGTGCCCATTCATAGAACGCATCATATTTCATCATAAGTTGAAAATCTTTCTCAGGAAGAAAATTATAATCTACTCCATTTACTTCTCCTTCTCTAATAGGTCTTGTTGTATATGAAACGTCAAGTTTAAAACCTTGACCTCCAAATTTCTTTTTTAAATAGTCTTTTCCAGATGCTGCCGCACCAACTAAAATTATTCTTTTGTTCATATATAAATCTTTAATATTGATACTCTTTACTAAATTTATTGCATTTTGATGACCTTCAACTGCATCACCCCAGCTTGCATATCTTTCTTGATACAGATCATGTTCTCCACCAAATATCATAGTTTCAAATAAAATAGGAGGTCCAAAGGAATTATAAGAATGATCTAATCCTAAAAATACTGTAGAAATAAAAATTTCTTCGATATGATCTTGTTTTACAATTTTATTTTGCCCCCATGATGACGGGGATTCATCCAGATCCTTCACAGGTTCTGGTGTCTTTCCATCTTTCCCTAATTTGTAATAATCTGTTAACATATATTGTCCATCATTCATTTTAGTACGGGAGGAGGGGATTGAACCCACGTGTTACCAACTACCCTTTCGACTGGATATAAGCCAGAGGGGATACACCCGCTTAAAATAAATCCCAACTATGTTTTGTATAATCAGTATGATCAAAAACAACAACATTAGTTGGAGCCCATATAATTTCATTTTCATATGAGATTCTTCCAACTCTTATAACAATGACATCATTTTCACATCCATAATTATAATTGGGGTTTAGCTGCTTTAAAGTTATGATATCAAGTCTTGACGGTCCTTCATTAAAGGGAATTGCAATAAAAGTAGTTTCTGTTCTGCCTTTTGCGTTAACACCCCCTATCTCTAGATTTCCATTTTCATCAATTCTTAACTTTTTAACTTCCATTTCGCTCTTCCTTTATACCACCCATCAGGTATTTCTTCACTTTCTTTAATTCTTCTGCAATTTTCTCCGTTTGTTATCCAAGTTCTATTAGATACAGCTTCACTAATTTTCTTACTATACATCATTCTAAATTCTGTATCTTCTTTTATTCTTTTATGGAGATTAGTTCCTCCTTTTGATAAGGTTTTAAAAATTTTCTCCCGAAATTCTAAATCAGTTTTTAATCTTTTAGCATATGCTCTTCCACCCTTAGAAGATCTATTCTGTTGTTGTTCATCAGAAATTTTTCCTCCGTTTCCTCCTACCATTAAATTCATACATAATGGATCTTGTAATAATTCTTCATTTACTAAAATAGTTTCTCTTTCTGATAATTCCTTCCTCGTTTTAAAGAATTCTGTTTTTTCACAAATATGTTTTTCTACGCCATACTTATTTATAGAATGTCGTAAATGTTTTCCACTTCCCATATACCCATCATCTAAATGATCAGTGGAATGCATTCCATTATAATATTTACCAGTCTCTTTACAAGTTGTCTTGTAAATGTAGTGATATTTTCTCCTTTGAGCTCTTCTCATATAATTTATATGAAGAAAAGGCACAAAGTTTCACAGCGGAGAGAAGAGTACTCGAAACTCAGCCCTGAAGGACCATCACGCTTTCCAAGCGGATACGACACCCTGATCGCTTTACCCTCCATTAATAGGATTCCTCTTCCCATTCAATTTTCTTTCCTAATTTCTTGGCCACAGCTTCAGCAACACTGTTAATAGAATGTCCAAGAAATTTTTGCCATTTAGTTTTTGGATTCATAATAATTCCATTTCCACCACTAGTTAGCATAATAGAATCTCCTGAGTAATCAACATCCATGTAATCTAAAAATTTTTTACAATGGTCTAATTGTTCTTCTGACATTTTTTCCATAATACTACCCTTCAAATAATTCTTTTAGCAATTCAAAATCTGCTTGTCTAATATACGCTACATCAACATCAGAATATATTCTTACTAATTTTACTTTTTCATTATCTAATTCTACTTCATACTCATTTCCTTCAGAAAGTTGTTCGTCGTATGAATTAAATATTTCATCTACTTTATCATCTGTCATAATTTAGTTTGTTTTAATGTTCTTCCTAATCTCCATCCTTCTGGAATTAAGTCGCCTTTATGTATTTTTTTACTTTCTTTTTCATTAGTTATCCAGCAAGTACCATATTGAGAATTTTTAATACCTGTTCTGTCAGCTTCTCTATTTTTTTGTTTAGATATTTCGGAATGTTTTCTACCTAACCAAATAGTATTTCCTTTTAATCTTTCAGAACGTTTTTTTCTTATTGGTGCACTCCACTCATCATCTTTCCATAATTCTTTTAAAAGATTATGATTATAAGTACTCCCCCATCTTGTACGTTTCCCATTCTCGAAAAAATTATCTCGTTGAACTTTTGTATGAAATCCTCCACCCCCACCAGTTATTAAATTCATACAGGAGGGATCTTGTAATAAATCTTCATTTACAATTTTAGCTTCTCTTTCTTTTAATTTTTCTCTGTTTTCAAAGAATTCAATTTTTTCTATAATATGATTCTCTTTTCCATATTTTTTTATAGATCGACTTATTTTTGTTCCACTTCCTAAATATCCATCATCTAAATTATCAGTAGAATGCATCCCATAGTAATAATTTCCAGATCTGTTACATGTTGTTCTGTAAATAAAATGATGCAATTTTTGTTTCCTGGGCATAATATATTTTATTTTATATATTCATACACAAGGAACAAAATATGCCAGAACCCGAGGAGGGGTTCGAACCCTCATTTTCACTCCAATTATACATCTACTGTTTCGAAGACAGCGCTAGTACTCGGGCATTTATTATCTTCTGTAATATTCTCCTTTATAATATTTCTCTATAAATCTTTTAGTTTGGGTATGTGAAATACCAAGAACTTCCGAAACTTTTTTTACCCAACCAAATTTATTCATATTAATATCCTTTATTAAATTTAATCTTTCTTTTATTTTATCTGGTGATAATTTATTTCGGCCACCAAATTCTATTCCCATTTTTTTTGCAATTTTCTTTCTTTGTTCTAGTGGAACTGATTTCCATATTCGTTTTCTAGTTTCTAGCGGAACTGATTTCCCTGCATTAGAACATCGTTTTTTCCATTCATCTGTTTGATAATATTCCTTTCCTTTATATGTATTTTTCCATCCACCTTGTCCTCCTTTAGTTATATTATAACAAGATTGGTTATTAACTAATTCTTCATTAACTATTTGCAATTCTAATTCAAGAGCTTCTTCATAATTATCAAAAAAATCTAAAATTTCTATTTCAAAATTTTTCTTTTCATATTTTTTGATGGCATGTCCTAATCTAGTACCCGAACCAAAATATCCATCATTTAAATCATCTGTTTTATGGACTCCATAATAAAACCCACCATTTAATTTATTTGTAATCTTATAAAAATAATTAAATTTTCTCTTCATCTTGAACTAGCATTTTATTTATATATTTAATTTGCTAGTTCGAGTAATTCTATCTATCATTCTTTTTCATTTGTTAATATTCCATAAACTTTAACATATGATAATACATTTTTTACTATCGAGATTTCAATTTTTCTATTGAATGTAATTTCTTCTTCTTTAGCTATTCTTACTCCTTCAATAGTTGCAAGAATTTCTGCCCTTAATATATTTGTATTACATTCCTCTGGATGATTTGAAAAATGTCCTAATTCATGAAAAAATGTTATTAACTTTTTTTGTGGATTTCTGAATTTTCCAAATGCAATTTTCTTATGTAATATATTCTCTTCTCTTCCGCTTGTTTCTATAAAATTAGTAGCATTATTTCTTTTCATAATGATATCGTTATCTAAGGCTTTATCATCTATTTCAATATAATATTTCTTTGATATCCTATCAATAATTTCCTCAACTAATAGGTTAGATAAATTTATTCTATATTTATCATAGCCGTATGATGTGTTGTGAATTTGACCATTGGGTAATTTATATCCGGAAGGCGTTTCTATTAATAAAGTATTCATTATTTCGTATTTAGCAAGTCAAACAAAATCTTTTCAAGTTTTTGACCATACCCTTGCCAGGATTCTATCGATGTTCCTGCCCCATCACATTTCCAATTACTAGTCATTCCTTGACGCATCCTATTACGAAACTCTGTTAATTCAATATCGTCTTTATACTGATCCATATAAACTTTAGTCTGATTAAATGCTGCTTCTGCCGTGATTTCCTTCTTTTTTTCCATTTGTTTTTTGTTTCTGGATAAATTTTATGTACTTAGCCACATTTTCATGAGCCTTTAATTTTTCTAATGTATTGTAATTTTTACCTAACTCTTTTTCTGTCAAAAGATTATGAATTTCTCTATGACATGTATACTTACATACCATTATTCCCTTATTCATTTCTTCCCTTGTAAAATACTTTTTAAACCACTTTTTACTATGTAAGCATTTAGGGATTAAATGATGGAATGTACATTCATTTTCTCTTCCACAAAGTTCACATTTCATTTTCCTTCGGATACGTGGTGACAAGGTTTTTTATACCTATATGAATCTAAGATTTCGTCTCGAAGCTTATTGGCTTTAAGTTTATCACCTTTTTTAACAAGGTCTTTATGTTCTTGCCATCTAAGGTCATCATTAATCTGTGGTCTTACATGTTGTTTTCTTTTCATAACAGTTCTTTAGTCAACTGTCCGGCGAGTTTCATATCGACGCCAGCTGTTTTCTTTAGTTCCGCCATTACTTTACCCATATCCTGCATACCAGAATATCCATTTTTGTTAATAATTCCTGTAACTAACACTTTAATTTGGGTTGGTTCAAGTGCTACAGGTAAATATCTTTTTAATACTGCTATTTCATATTCATTTTCCATTAATAACGCATCCTTATGCATTATTTTAATTACAGCAAGAGCTTGTTCATTTGTAAGTTCTTTACCTTCTCTAGTAAATTCCCCCATAACTACTCTTAAAAAATCCCTTAATCTAGAATTTTTATTTTTCATAGCTGTTTTCATTTCGAAAACAACTCTTTCCTGTATCGTTAATTTACTTAATTTTTCATTATATGCTTCTACTGCATCTACAAAACTTGTCATAATTTATGTTGTTTGAAATATTTCTTTATTATCTTTTTCTACTCTGCAAAAACATCCTTGTCCTTGAAATAATTTAATTCTATAACCTTTCCAATCCCAATAATCAGCTAGGAAATCTTCCCATTCTATATCCTCTGGAGGATCGCAATCAACTGCTACATACTCCAAAAAAGCTGACCAAATATTACTAGATGAAATTACACCTTTAGCGTATTGTTTATCTTCATATGCTCGTTCCCATTCAAAGAATTTTTTTAGAAAAACATCTAGATCATCTCCTTCTAAATTTCCAAATAATTTTCTACCCCAGTGAAATTGCCTCCCAGATACAAACGCAATTTCGTCAAAATACGACCTCATTTGAGCTTTACCTTCTTCAGAAGCTAAATGCTCTTTTAATTTATTTAAATTCATCACTATTAATTTTAGCGGAGGTAGTGGGGTTCGAACCCACGCGCCAGTTTCCCGACCTACTGGTTTAGCAAACCAGCCTCTTAACCACTTGAGTACACCTCCAAAAGGAATTGTATGAGAATTGAACTCACATAGTAGACTTTGCATGCTCCTACTACCCGTTTCTTCGGTTAATTCTTAGAGCCACTTGACGGACTCGAACCGACGACCTGCTCATTACAAGTGAGCTGCTCTACCAACTGAGCTAAAGTGGCATTATTGAGGTCCCACCCGGGATCGAACCGGGGTCCCATGAGTACAAATCACGAATTTTCTGCCTTCAAAACTACAGGACCAATTATCATGGACACAATGACCATGACCATGACCATGATACATACCATGATCAATTTTGAGCTCCTTGTCGGTAACGATCCGACTACCTCATCCATACCAAGGATACGCTCTGCCATTTGAGCTAAAGGAGCAAATTGCGGACGGGGCAAGCCTGCCATGTTGAGGTGTTACATTCATAACTTTCAATAACCTCGCCCCGTATTGGCTATATTTTTATACTATGGAAATATATTTAAAATACCAAAAGCTTCTAACCATCCAACTATAGATGAAGAAAAACCTATTATTATAGAGGCAATATATAGCCTATTTCTCATAATATTACTATGTTTACTTTTTCTGTCTAATTTCTTATCTTTTTCACCTTCCTCATCTTCTTTTTGTTGAGCTATAGCCATTTCCACCCAATAATTTTCCTTAGCTCTTTTTTTTCCCAATGGCATCATTTTTACACCTATCAAATTTTCTAGATCTTCTACGTCATTTATAAATAGAAGATCTACATCTCCTTCATTATACAGAATTATAATTGATAAATCTCTAACATCATCATCAATTCCTTCAATGTCATCAAAATTTATATCATTCCACGATATAAGAGGATATTTTTCGAATTTATCTTTATCTACTTCTTCTTTATGATGATCAAAAATTTTCTCTAATATATTTTGCAACATATATGGATCCACTGCTATTTTTTTATCACTCATTTTATTTTACTTTTCATACAAAGATACAAAGTTATCTCCATACTTTAATTTAACAAATTCTATGATAGGCATCATTTCATTTTCACCTACCATTACTATAGTTTCAGGAAATTGATCAATCTTAGTTTTCGCCTGATCAGTCATATAACCCTTTATTTCAATAAACGTATCTCCGATCTTAAAATCAGGGGAATATTTCCTATTCTTACCTTCGAAAACATAATCAAACTTTTCCCAATTTCTTTCGAATTCAACTCCATGATCTAGTTGATAGATCACCCAAGCTAATTCCCAACTGCTGTCGCACCAGATACCTTTGTATCTTCCTTGTCGACCTCTACCACTTCCTTTTCTATAACCTCCAAGTTTTTTACGCTTCATGGTTTCAGAAATCTTCTTCTTTCTAGCTTCTTCTGCTTCTGGAGTTTTAGCCCTACCTATTAGTTTTCCAATAAGTGCCAAACTAATTTTCTCTTTTACAGAATCAGGTGTTGTTAAACCTTTATTCCAAGCATGGTGACCCTTCGTCGGTCTCATTCTCCTGGGTCCTAATCCATTACAATATTCTCTATGTTTTTTAAATTGACCACATCCAATATCATATCCACAAAGATCACAAGTTATTTTTTTCATAGTTTTAATTTATATATTAAATCAAGACTACTACCAAAAATCACTTAGCGGAGGAAGAGGGATTCGAACCCCCGGAACGTTGCCGTTCGCTGCTTTTCAAGAGCAGTCTCGTAAGCCGCTTGAGTATTCCTCCATTCATGGTTGTTTTGCTGGTACAACCATAAAAACCTTTGCGAGTCCCAGACCTAAGGTAAAGGATCAGCGGAAGATGGAGGGGTCGAACCCCGTACGTGCTACCGTACCCCTGGCATTCAAAACCAGTTTAGTCCCGCTGACCGGCACCTTCCATTTTATTCTTCCAGGAAGAATTCTTCCCAAACAACTCACAATATGTATAAAGTGTTTGTTCTGAATATATTAGTTTTTCAAAAAATATTTCTATTTTTTTCTTCCTTATGTAGTAATTTCATATATACTGTTCTCAGTTTTGAACCTCATATACTCATATTTACCATTTTTATCTTTTCTTTCTTCAAGAATCTCAGTAACTGGTGTAGTTAACCAATAATCTTGGCTTGTAAACATTCCAGCCGTTGCAGAACTTACTCTTATCGAGCATCCAACTTCTGGCGTACTTCCCGTTACTTCTTTAAATGAACCGCATTCATTCCAGGCAATAGATTCTATAATACTTCCTGAATGTCCTTTACCATCACTTAATCTTTTTATTCTTGGCATTTTATTTTACTTTTATGTACTTTCCAGGTACTGTTTGTGCTAATATTACTCCATTTTCTGATTCATAAATTGTTAAACCATCTCTTTTCATTTGATTTCCATCAATTATAAGAATAACCACATCTTTTCCATGTCTTCTTCCTACTGAAAAAGCTGTTTCCTCATCCTTTGATAAATGAACATATGCCCTTGTTCCAGTATTCAATCCAGTTTTCAAAATAGAGTCAACATTTTTTACAACAGTTCCATGATAATAATTCTTTGGAAACTGTATTTCTCTAAAATTTATTTTTAATCCTAATTTTTCACTATGTCCTTGACTAGCTCTAATTTTAGATTGATCTTTAGAAAAAGCGAATCTTTTCTTATCATTAGTCTCAACAATATATCTTAATTCTTGCATAGTAATACTAAGCTTTTCTAAAAGATCATCAGTTGATACCCAACCTTGTTCATCCATTTTCAAATCACCAGGGTTATGCCTAAGTAAATACGATATTTTTCTACTAGCGTTTTTCATAAAACATTTATCACATAATAATAATTCGGTCTTTCCATTAACTTCATCTATACTAAGGTCTTCTTTTATAATGACCGAACATCCATTACAAAGAATTGCTCCCCTTCCACCATTAAACTTTATTATTGGCTTCACTTATTTTAATTTAGTGGGCCCTGAGGGGCATGATCCCCCGACCTTCGGATTATGAGTCCGCTGCTCTGACCAACTGAGCTAAGGGCCCTTATAAAAATTAGTATCGATACCCAGGATTCTGTCGCGCACATACATTTATCTATGCCTTATACCCGACTATCATAAAGCTGCCTAACCTCTAAGTCTGTTTAAGTTGCACCCTACGCAGTAAAAGCGATTTTCATCTCCTGCGACTAGCAGTGGTGTCCTGAAGTTCCTCACCCAATTAAATGAGCGCGTATGTGTAATACTAATTTTTATTATTTCTATAATTTTCCCATCTTTTCTTCGCACCTTCACTCATATTCTTTTTTGTTCTAGCAGGAAGATTTTCTTTTAAATGTTTTTGTCTATTTTTTTCTTTACTTTCATCGCTCATTTTTTTACCGGTGTGAGATTTCCTCATTTTATTTTTTGTTTCGTTGGAATGCGTTTTTCCTTCCCAACTCGGCATTTCAAATTTTTTCTCTTTTAATGCCTTTTTAACACCTTCACTAATTTTCCTTTTATGTTCACTAGTTTTAATATGATTTTTACCTCCTATTCTTAATTTTTCTAAAGTTTCTTCTGAAAAACATCCCCCTACATTATGACCTCCTTTAGGACTAATGTTATATCCATTAGGTTTAAGTGTATCACACGCATTTATCCATTTCTCTTGAGCATTAAATGCTTCTTGTTTAGTATCAAAGAACTCTAAAATTTCTTTTTTAAACTTTTCTTTACCATACTTATTAACAGCATGAACAATTATATTTCCACTACCAATGTAATTATCTTCTAATTTATTAGAAGAGTGGTCTCCTACATATTGTTTGCCATTTACTGAATTAGTAGTTATATAAACGTAATTAAATTTTTTAGACATATGTTTTATTTTATATATCTTTCTACTTAGGGTTCAGTTTTACTTTTCTAATCATATTTTATTTAATGTACTTTTTAATATAACCAAAAGTTTTGTAACTAAAAAATTTCTGGTCAATTATTTTAAATAAAAAAAGGGGAACCATAATAGCTCCCCTTCTTGATGTATCTTGAAAGCATATTATGTCCGGCCTGTACTTGACGTACGGGTACTTATCGATGTTGATATGGATGTAAATTGCTTCATTATATGTTATATATCACGAAACCTTAAAGGTTTTCGTATTGTTCTTGCAATGCTGCTAATTTTGCATGCAAATTACTCATTTTTCTTAATTTCATCAGATCCTTCTGTTGGGTATCCGGTAGGTCAATTATATGTTCTATTATCTCCTGTGTTTCAGTGTCCCAGATGTAAGCTGAGATAATACCGTAGGCCTTTACAGAAGGCTGTTCACTAAATCTAAATAACATTTCCAATATTGAAATACTTTCAACAAAAACTCTTTTTTCATTATGTACGTCAACATTGTTATTTATGTCTATTTGCCATGAACTAGAGGCATATGCACTTACTGCATGTAACTTTCTAGTCGTCTTTGTCTGTTCTTTTAAATCCATGCTCATCTTTAATTATCCAATCTCCTACATTAACTTTTTCTGTACCTTTATCCGTTTCAATATAAAAAGTATCAGTACCCATATCACCGGGCTTCCATTGTTGCCAAGTTAACCCCATTGCTAATATTTTATCCCAAGTTTCTTTGGAACCCAGCCATTGTTCTTTCATACCTTATAGAGTTTCTAATGTAATAGATTTTTGACTTGCCATTCTTTCACCTACTTGAGTTTCTTGCAAGACAAAAGTATTTTTAGTTGCCAGCCATGCTTCAACTGCTTCAACATCTTCATTATCAGCGCAAATAGTATAAACACCCCAGTATTTGGATGCCACATCAACTCTTTCTGCCTCAGTAAGAGGTAATTGATCAAACAAAGTACAAAAATCTTCTTTAGATAATCGTTCCCTTGGATCTATATCTTTCATATTTTTCATAATCTAATATAATTAAAATAATTGGGACTAAAAAATTCTAGATCAATTATTTTTTGTTTTTTAACTTTTCTTTTGAAATTATCATATTTTCATCAGCCTTTTGAATAGCTGCATTAACGTTTCCAACAACCTTGCACATGCCAACAGAATACGTTTCCCTAGTTTCTAAACTAAATCTATAATCTTCATTAGTAAATACAATAAATTCATCTCCAGCATATCTCATAAACCTATCCTTAGGAGAATACAAACGACTTTGTATATCAGCAACAATTTCTAAAATATGATTATCTCCAAAAGTATGACCTCTTTTATTAATATTCTTTAAATTGTTAATATCAATGAAATAAACATATCTACAATTAATTGAGTCAATATTTTTGTATAGCCAATTTCTATTCAATAATCTAGTTAATGAATCATGGTAAGCTAAGTACTTTAACTCTCTATAATTTCGTCCAATTCTGGAAAGCATATTAAAAATTCTTTATTTGTTAAGTGAGTCCAAAAGTATTTGTTATCTGCATAAAACATTACAGCTACACAATCACTCTTAGGTCTCACACTTAATTTTCTAGCTTCAGTAAAACCGATTGCCAATTCTCGTATTTTATATTGGTTGAGTTTAATACTCCATTCCCTTGTAGGAAATCCTAGTTCTGTTAAAGAACCAGCTCCCCATAAATCAAAAGTGAACTGTACAGCCGGTATTCTTGATAAGGTCATGCTCTAATAGTATTTTAGGTACAACTGATAAATCTGCTCCTAGTTGATCAGTTTCATTATTATAAACCCTTAAACTTACTCCTTGATGTTTAGGCCAATTCTCTAATAAATCAGTTACTCTATCATCATGCATCCAACCACCAAGTATTTGATTATTATGCTGAATTTTAAAATGTTCAATTATCTTTACTGCCCATTTTTTATCAAATATCTTATTATAATAAATAACAGTCTTAGGTCCTTTATGAGCTTCATATCCTTGAATTAATGAATAATACTTTAAAAACTCTTTGTATACATCTTGTCCATCTTTGATACAATCATGTGGATCTCTGAGTAATAGTATAAAGTAATCTTCATCAGTAATACTTTCCAATGTATGACGCTTAATCAATACGGGATCACAATCTTCGTTGATACCTAAAAAATTCAAGTATCGTCTACTAATTGAATATTTTCTGTGCCCATAGGTTGGACGTCTGGTCAGATATTCAATACAATACCTAACCCAAGTATTTCCACTATGATTATAACTTACTAAATAGTTCATTTATGTAATTCTCTATATTTGTTATTGTGATCAATACAAACATCAAGGCAATTTTCTCTACAAATCTTGTCCTTAAATGTATCATGATTATCAAACCAAGCTTTTCTTTCTTTTCTCATATTAGGTCCAACCTTTCCAACTGGTCCACCCTTTTCTCTCATGTAAATAACACAAGGGAAATGATAATCTCCTGCAATTACAGAATCATCTAAAAGGATAGCGCATTGGTTAGAATCAGTTTTAACCATACCTCTTACATTTCTACCTTCTGCAAAATGCTTAATTCTATATTTCAAAATTGGATGCTTATCCAAAATACGTTGTTCAACTTCATGTAATCTTGGAATTGGCTTATTATACTGAGCTGCAGAAATAATTCTAATGTCAGTTACTCCAAGAAAACTAGCAAACCTAATTGTATCAATAGTTTTGTCAATATTATCAGGAGTCAAAACAACTCCAACTGTAACATAAGTCATACTAGAAATTAATTCAATATTTCTTACTACAGTGTCCCAAGATCCTTTAACATCTCCAGACATTTTATCTCCATCTTCTGCACAACATGCATCTAATGAGATAGAAAAGTCATTTGCTCCGGCTGCAATGATCTTAGCATAAAGAGTCATTGAGTTTGATCCGTTTGTTGAAATAGCAATTCTCTTAATACCTTTAGCTTTGGCATATGCTACAACTTCAACAATATCTTTATGAAGAGATGGTTCTCCACCAGAAAACCTAATGTTTTCCAATGGTTCTCCCTCACACCAATAGTCAATATTAGCTTTAATTTCTTCAAGAGAAAGTTGCTTCAATTTCCTATCACCATAAATTTCATCTTTCAAACCCCTGCAATAAGGGCAGCTGAAATTACAATATTCAGTGATAATCATTTCACATCTCTTCATTTGAGAAGTATCAGAAACACTACCAGCTCTTTCATCTGTTAAGGTATAAAATCCTATGTCTTCTAATTTATTTTCCATTTTCAATATTTTGCAATTTTGTGTAATTTTGACAAATTTTCAAGAACTTTAATACTTGTGGAACATCCATTATATCTACTTTAGATAAAGTTTCATATCCACACGTTTCTCTTATTAAAATATGCTCTTCTATTATTTGTATTACACTCATTTTCTTCCGGGTATTGTTCTCTTTACAATTCGTCCTTTAGTTAAATCATAAGGACTCATTTCAACAGTTACATCATCTCCATTTAAAATATTGATGTTATGCATTCTCATTTTTCCAGAGGGATGACATAGAATTTCCTGTCCCATCTCTAAAAGAACTCTGAACATTCCTCCACCTAATACTTCTGATATTTTCCCCTCAACTGATATCGCCGATTGTTTTGCCATTTTTCTTATCTTCTTTTATTTTTTCTATTACAATTAAGGCTTCTGCAAAATTTTGCAAAGCTTCATTAATATCTCCTCCTTCAGCTATAACACTGGGGAAATCCTCTGAGAATATAGTATACCCACCAACACATGGATCTTTTACTAATTCAAGAGTAATTTTTTTATGTACCATATTCTCCTTTATTTACTTTTGGGTCATGCAATTCCCAATGAGCTCTATAATGTTTAATTTGTTTATTAACCATAGTGTATTTCTTATTTTCTCTTCTATGTAAAGAAGTAAAAATTATAGCACTCATATCATCTGCATGATAAATCCCACGATCATTAAACCATTTT
>Ga0307928_10001210_pt1 | contig 19588 bp, 17 predicted proteins | sample AceLakmetagen232_FD_201815 | JGI IMG/M metagenome (GOLD analysis project Ga0307928, IMG submission 201815) | Saline water microbial communities from Ace Lake, Antarctica - #232 | ecosystem: Environmental > Aquatic > Non-marine Saline and Alkaline > Saline | place: Antarctica: Ace Lake... | reverse complement strand
TGTTAGTTATTTTGAATAACTTAGTATATCATAGGAGATTCAACGAAACAAATTGAATAATGTGATACTTTACAACTTGGATGATGTGATTGCCGGGTGCTTTCTATTGTGACACAGTCTGAATGACTCGGATTTGGAGGTTTTCGTTCAGACACTAAGTAGAATATAAAAAAGTGAGAGAAACGAAACTACAGATGCAAGGTCCGGCATTATCTCAAACCGTCAACTGTCTTTTTGGGCTAATCTACTCTAACAGAAAGAAATCTACCATGACTATTGTAGCAAAGAGTTAGTTGAATTTCCAGTATGTTAAGTAAAAAAGTCGAGAAAATAACTAAAAAAATGGGCATTGAATTACACTACATGGTAAGATACGTGGCATGAGCCAACGGAGGGAGCCCGTAGGGCGACCGGAGTTGGCTCATGCCGGGTCTCAAAAAAGGAGAATGCCATGAGTGTAAGCAATAACGGAAATCTTCAAACGTCTCCCCCTTCTCGGAGAAAAAAACGTTTCCTATCACCTGAGAAGAAATACCAGATATTCCTGGAAGCCCAGAGCAAAGATGCCCCGGTTGGTGAAATTTTAAGGCGTGAGGGCCTCTACTCCACCGATCTGACCAGAATCCGCTGCAAAGTGAAAGAAGCCGCTCTCGAACGGCTGAGTATGCGCCCCGGAGCACAGCGCAAAACCGTATCCAGAAATCAATACGATGCCCTAAAAAGGGAACTGGAGGAAAAGGAAAGGGCTCTGGCTGAGCAGGCTGTTGAATTGGCGATCCTGCGAAAAAAACGAATGGGGGTTCGTGGGAGAGATAAAAGGCAAGTGGTTAACCGAGGAACAGAAATTGGATATCCTGGATACAATCGAATGGGAAAAGGGACTCGGGGTTTCGACTACTCGCTCCTGTGAGATGTGGAGGATCAATCGGCGGAGGGTGGTTCGCTGGGAGAGGGAGCGCAGAGAAGGTAACAGCCTGCGTAATAGAAAACCTGGTGCCCTCAATCCCGTCTACAGGTTTTTGCCCGAGGAGAAGGAGGCCGTCTTGCAAATGGCCGGAATGGAAAAATACGCAGACTTATCCCACCGGATCCTGGCGGTAACCGCCTGGGAGAGCGAGGATTTCTTCGTTTCTTTCTCCTTGGTGTATCGCATTTTGTTCTCAGATGATCTCATGACTATACGTGGTAATCATCGGGCCCACAATGGCCGTTCTCTTCCGCCGGTGCGCAAAGAATTGACCGGTCCCAATCAGCGCTGGTGCTGGGACATCAGCTATCTGCCGACCTTTGAAAAAGGACTCTTCCTCTATCTATATCTACTCCTGGATGAATACTCCCGTAAGGCTATCAGTTGGTTGGTCAGTTGGTATCTTACAGCCGATGAGGCCAAACGCTTGTTGGAAGTTGGAATGATCAATGAGAATATCCTTGATTTGCCTGAAGATCAGCGTCCTGAAATAATGAACGACCGGGGGCGTCAAATGAAGGCCAGAATCATTCAAAATATGTTCAAGGATAATCATATGCCTCAACTGTTTGCCCGACCACGAACCCCCAATGACAATCCTTTCGTCGAAGCTGCCTTTGGGGCAGCCAAAGGCATGCCTGAGTATCCCGGACGGTTCTTAGATCTTCTTTGTGGTAGAAGCTATTTTGACCAATATTTTCTGTGGTACAATACGAAACATTTCCATTCCGGGATCGATTATGTTACCCCTGAGCAATGTCACCAGGGACTACGTGAGGCCGTCGTCGGCCGCCGCCGTCAAAAACAGCAACTACAACGCGCGAAAAGAAAGGAGGTAAATCGCGCAAGGTTAAGTTTAAATTACTGTAAACTAGAAATCGAGGCCCTGGTGCCTATGCCTGTTGTAGTGTAATTCGTTTTAAATTTGAGTCATTGATTCAGAACCGCGCCGATTTATAAAATAAAAAGAGATGAAATTCTCTCTTAAATCAAAAATTGGGACTCTCTGCTTAGTAGCTTTGTTTTTTTTGTATGCAGTTGTTATGGTCCGCACTGCATGGGTGTCAGATGATGCCTATATCACTTTCAGAACAGTATATAATTTCGTTAACGGTTACGGGTTGACTTATAATACTGCAGAGCGAGTACAGGCATATACTAACCCTCTATTTATGTTTCTGGTATCAGCCTTTTACCTTCTCACCGGTGAGATATATTACACCAGTATATGTCTTTGCATTGCAATTTCTTTGGCAACTGTTCTATTGCTGGCTTTTAAAATTTCTAGAACCGTAATCGGCGCTTTACTGGTAATTACAATTTTAATCTTTTCTAAAGCCTTTATAGATTATTCCACTTCAGGATTAGAAAATCCACTGACTCACTTAATCGTGGCTATATTTCTATTTGTCTATTTTAAATATGATAATAGTCTCAAAAAGCTTTTTCTTCTCTCGGTAATTGCGGCAATGGGCGCCCTTAATCGGATGGATACAGTATTGCTTTTCATCCCGGTCATTATTTATTCGTTCATAAAATTACCTACACTAAAAGGAACAGGTACAATTATAATCGGTTTCTTCCCGTTTATTCTCTGGGAATGTTTTTCCCTTTTTTATTATGGTTTTCCGTTTCCTAATACCGCTTATGCAAAATTAAACACCGGGATAAAACATATTGATCTGGCAAAGCAGGGGATTTATTATTTAGCAAATTCTCTCAAGATGGATCCGGTTACCATTTTAGTCATAGTTTGCTCTTTAGTAATTACTCTTCTAAAAAAAGAATGGAGCAAAATATCTGTATCTATCGGTATTGTTTTATATCTAATATATATTATCTTTATAGGCGGCGATTTTATGAGCGGGCGTTTCTTGACTGTGCCCTTGTTGGCCGCGGTTATTTTTATTTCACAGATCAATTATAGTTCTCGAATATTATATTTAATAAGCATTCTGTCAGTAGTCGTTGTGGGCTTATCCTCCCCCTATCCCCCTATTCTGAGCAACGTAAAATTTGGCTCAGAGCGAACCGCAGGAGAGAAAATAAGTGCAAAGGGGATAGCCGATGAACGAGGATGGTATTATCAGGTAACTGGACTTCTTAAAAATTTAAACGAGGATACTTTAAACAAGCATGAACTTGTCCTAGCTGGACTGCGAGCACGCTCTAAAGCTCCCTCTGTCATTGCCAAGAAATACATTGGGTTTTTCGGATTTTACGCAGGTCCCCAAGTACATATTGTAGATTTCCATGCTTTAGCTGATCCGCTTTTAGCTCGATTGCCTGCTAAAAATAGGGACAAATGGAGAATTGGACATTTTGTGAGGTCGGTACCGGATGGTTATATAGAAACATTAAAAACAGGGCAAAACAAGATTAAAGATATGAGGTTAGCCCAATATTACGATAAATTGTCCCTCATTACCCGCGGTCGCTTGTTCGACACCAAGAGGATAAAGGAAATTTGGAATATAAACTCTGGCAAATATAGTAATATAATTCATTGAAATTAACTTTTCCATCTGAAGGGAATTAATTATGGCGAAAAATATTTCAAAAATCTACTCCAGAAAATCCACTCAATTCATCATTGTAATACTTATCTCCACTCTAACATTTTTACTGCTATTTACCTTAAGAACAGCGTCTCAAACTCCCGATAGTCTTAGTTACGCTTATAAAGCCAAAACCGGGATTAAAATGTTTCACCCCCACCATCTCTTTTACGTGCCCATTACTCATGCGATTTTCCTGGGGTTAAGCTATTTTTGCAAAAGCAGCGATGCCATCCTTGCCGGACAGATTCACAACATCATCTGGGCAATAATTACTATATTATCTATTTATTTTATCGTCCGACATTTACTATCCTCGAACCTTTGGGGTTTAATTGCGTCTGTTTCGTTGTTGATTACTCAAGGATTCTGGATATATTCCACCCAGTTTGAAGTGTATATACCCGCTTTGGGAGTACTTTCAATTATATTAGCAATTCTGATTGTTAGAACTGATTCCAAGCTTTCTTTTAAGTCTGTAATCATAATTTCGCTGTTGCTGGCATTGTCCATATTTTATCATCAAACCAATATATTATTTTGCATTCCATTGATTTATTATTTAATGGCAACTCAGGGGAAGCAAAGATATAAAGTTTTAGGAGCAGTATTATTAATTACTGGATTAACTGTATTAGGGGTATATATATCCGTATTCTTGCATACAAAAGCTCGGTTGGGCTTTAATTCGTTCTTACATTATTGTTTAACATATACTTTTGCCCCTGATCCTGATTGGGGCAATTGGCATAATATCAGCTTATTTGGTGTTGCAAATCTTATTAGGAGTCAATTATGGAATTTAATCGCGTTGCCCTCCAATTCATCTAATGTGCCACTATATGTATTTGGATCAATTTTAGGAGGCCTATTTATCTGGAATATAATTAAGATTTATCACCATAAAATTTACCAAAGAATCCGCAGCTTTCTCCTAATCTGGATAATAATATACTTTGCGTTTTTTCTCTGGTGGCTACCAATCGAAATAGAATTTTTTATAATAACATTGCTGCCCATCATCTTGCTTAGCTTTATTACAATTAATGATGTTTTAATAAAGCTGTCTCATTCGCGTATACTTAAAATTATATCTGTCTCAATTTTGGCAATATTTATGTTGGTAGCAGCAAAACTTAACTTTGCCAGATCATTTTTGCCTCGACATCGATATAAATGTCTGGCATTCAATCGTGCTTTGAGAATAAACAAAATCGCACCCGAAGAATGCATAATCGGAACCGATAACGAAGGTGCTAAAAATCTCCTTTATTATTGTAACCGGAAGGTAACTTTAGTAATGAGAAATCCTTTACTATACTGTTATCAATCTAAAATATTCCCATATTCATATAAGGTATACAAAAAAAAGTGTATTTTTGCTTATCTCAAATATGTGAAGCCGGATTATACTGTCATACGTACAAAGTTTAATGGTTACAACTATCCGTTGCAGTGGTTGGAGTACATAAAATGGTTATTTAACGTCGAACGAGATTCAAATAATAACTTAATTACCTGCCGGAACTTTGAAATAGTTGCAACCGACAGAGAAAGTTTATTTATTCATTTATTTCCATCCAAAAGAAAATTAGGCAGCCTTAATAATCTATTCCAGATAATGGATGACCAGATTAATAATCTTACCGCCGATCAAGAAAAACCTTTCCAGAAGTGGCTTTCAGTAGCGGAGCCAAATATTAAACTACAGGGAGACGACACATTATTTTGATGATGTGCTGGTCACTCAATAAGATGGTGAATAAGGGAGGAGCAGGGACTATCAGGGAATAGGAATGATGGGCGGGGGAGGCCAAGAGGCCTTTGATAGCTTTTGAACTTATTCACCCGTGACACCCCGAGGATTCGGGGGGGACCAAGGTGACGGGGGCCTCTGATGGAGTTATCGGCTGTGATTAACCGATGAACTTGTTCACCCGTCCCGCACATAAATTATGTGCGGGGCGGGAGTTTTTGCTTTTCATTGATAATCCCTGTTCTTCCTTACTCTTCCTGTTTTTCCCTGCTCCAGATCTTGAATCCGCTCTTCCTGATGCCGGATGATTTCCAGGAGCAGGGAGTTGAAGATGTACTGGGGCCTGAGGAATCTCTTCAAGATTTTTTCCAGCAGTGGCAGGAAGGGCTTGAGAGCCGGCCAGCGCCGGGCCAGCGTCGCGGCATCCCAACCGGCGGCATAAGCCTCGGCGATCTCGACCAAGGCGGGGGTTTCTTCCGGTGTTTTAAGAGCCGAAATACCTTTTATGCCCTCGTCGAGGGAGGCGGAGATCTCCGGATCGTTTTGGAGTTGTTCGATCTCCGTTTCGATCTCGCTCTGAAGCTTCTGCGCGTTGATTTCCGGATTGTCTATCCTGAGCCAGTTCATGATATAAGTTCCTGAAAGTGAACTAAAGTGCCTAAAGTGAGCTAACGTGCCTAAAGTTAAGTATTCCGGCACTCCTAACCTGTTACTTCGGAATTTTAATCTACTTCGATGTTGAAGGGAGAATGAACAGGAGCCTCCCGAGCTTCCCGGGCCTGGCGCAGGTTCTCCAGAGCGGAGTCAATCAGCCAGGCGTCGATAACCGATTTCTTGAATCGCAGAGTCGAGCCGATCCGGCTGGCGGGGATGGTCTTCTTCTTGACGTGCCGGTAAACCACCTGCTTATGAAGCTGTAGATAATCGGCCAGCTGGTCGATGGTCATGACCTCGGGGTAACCCGACTCCGGCGTGGATCGTTCAGTTTCCTGCGTTTCGTTCATAATTATCCCTGAATAATCTTCAATACTTCGCTGGATATTGTTTTCGTCAATTGCTCCTCGTCTATCCCGGACTGAGCGGCTGGAACAGTGGGACACGCATATACGCATTGGAGGATATTTTCCGAAAGCCCCGCCTCATTACGGATCTTCATTAACCTCTCCACCTGTTCCTGATCGAGTACCTGGACCCGGCCCAGCATCTTCGCGGTCAGGATGACTTTCGCGACCTGTTCGAGTTTCTCCAATTTGTAGAAGGCGGCGGTCAGGCTTTTCCCGACTGTGAGGGTGCCGTGCCGGTCGAGGATCATAGCATCGCACCGGCCGATGTACTCCCGGATCACCCCGGGGGGTTCATCGGTGGTTGGCGTACCATAGGCAGTGGTGGGGATGGCGCCCAGCGTGAAGACCACCTCCGGCAGGACACAGCTGTCCAGAGCCTCCCCGGCCACGGAGAAGGCGGTGCAGATCGGGGGGTGGCCGTGGACGACGGCTCGGACGTCTTGTCTCTGCCGGTATACTTCGAGATGGAGTCGATACTCGGACGTCGGAACCGCTCTCCCCGCCCGGGGTCGGCCTTGATCGTCGATCAATACCAGATCGGAGGCTTTGAGCGTCCCGAGGCAGCACCCGCTGGCAGTGATCAGGATCTCATCGTCGTGGAACCGGTAGCTCAGGTTCCCGTCGGTCGCCGCGACCAGATCCTTCTCGTACATCCTCCGGCCGATCTCCACCATCTCTTTTCTGATCTCATACTCCATAGAATAATTATATACAATCGGACTTAGCGGACCTAAAGGTCCGCGACTACGAAGATGTCGTAATCGGAGACTTTTAGGTCGACAGAATTATTGAAATTTCTATGCGATCAAGTTAAAGGATAAACTTTGCTAAATCCGGATGGGGGCGGGGAATAATAACGGTCCGGACCAGCGCCCCGATCTCCTTCACCTTCCCCTCACCTGTCTCCATGGCAGCTTCAAGGTCGGAGATCTCGCCGGTCATGGTCACAAAGCTCTTTCCCCCCAGGCCGTTGGCAAGGCGAATCTCCAGCAGCCGGATCTCGGCTTCCTTGGCGGCCGCGTCCGCCGCCAGGATACAGGAAGGGATGGTGAAAGTCTCGATGACACCGATAGCTTTCAATTCTCCGACCGGTCCGGCGGCAAGAATCGCGGGGATGACCTGAGGGTGGACATTGGGCAAGAAAATATGATCGGTTACCGCGTCAGCCCCCGCCTCGATCCCGGCTTTCATCGACTCCTCCACCGGTCCGGTCAGCCCGGCAATCAAAACAATATACTTTCCCGGGCAGACACTCCGGGAATCGATCACCATCACCTCTGATTTTTTCGCCATCGCGTCGGTGGTGAAGATTCCGGCAGCCACACTGTTAAACTCGATGAATCCTACCGCCGGTTCCATATAATATTTCCTCCCAAAAAATTAATTACTCATGCCGCCACAATCGTTACTGACTCATCAGTTACTTCTTGAACAACGCCGGAGATAGAGGCATGGACACGGGCTCCTATCACACCGGGATCGATATCTCCAATTACCTCACCCACCAAAACTTTTTGCCGTTCTTTCACAACCGGATAGGCCGGTTCGCCGATATGCTGTTTAAGAGGTATGGTCACCATATCAGGTTTAAAATAGCTTTCCGCCATAGGCGCGGCCCGGTCGTATTCGTTAAGTCTCAACCGGGATGTCAGCCGGGCGACCGGGATCAGGCTGTATTCTCTCCGCGGGGAAGGGGTGCAGGTCTCCTGCGGGGGGATTGACTTCCAGTCCCACTCTCCCATCCCGGCGGCAACCTGCTGGTTGAATCGTCCGATCGGGAGATTCATCGGGCAGGAGTAGACTCCGCAGAGATCACAGTTGCTGCAGAACGGGGCGCTCGACAAACCGGGGGAATGCGGAAACGGCAACCCGAGGGCGATTGAACGCATGACAAGATGGGGCTTGAAGTTATGCCCGATCAGAGCCCGGGGACAGACCAGGGTGCAGTAGTCACACTGGCAGCAGATGGACTGGATCTTGCTCAGATCAAATTCCAGAGAACGAGTCTTCCTGATTACCACCGGGTGATCGGCGGGGAGGACGATCACGGCCGAGGTGGTCTTGGTAACGGGGAGATCCAGGTCATCGATTACCTCGCCCATCATCGGACCACCGGTGACGACCGTCCAGTCAGGCACGGTCGCTCCCCCGGCCAGTTCCACGGCCGCCCGCAGCGGGGTTCCGACCGGGAGCCGCAGCGTCATGGGCTCCTTGACCGCTCCGGTTACGGTGAGATGACGCGAGACGACCGGTTCGCCCCGCTCCGCCCGGGAGATATTGCAGAAGGTCTCAACGTTGCTGACCAGGATTCCGACCTTTAACGGGATCTCTCCGGGCGGGATCACCTTCCCGGTAACTTCATAGACGATGATAAATTCATCTCCGGCCGGATAGATATTCTCCATCAGGTGGAGCCGCAGCTCGTTTCGTCCCTTTATTTCTTCTTCCAGGGAGGCGATGGCCGCGGTATATTTTTTTTTCAGGGCGATTACCCCCCGGGAAGCTCCGGTAGCTTTCATGACCAGACCGAGCCCCCGCACGACTTCCCCGGCCTGAGTGGCCATTACCTGCTGATCGTTACGGAGAAGCGGCTCGCATTCGGCGCCATTTACGATCACCGTCTCGACCCGCGCGTCGATCTTCTTCCAGGTCGGAAAGCCCGCTCCTCCCGCTCCCACAACGCCGGCTTGCCAGACCTGATCAACTAAACTGTCGGAGTTATTTTTCAAAACTACTTATTTGAGCGGGGTCAGGCCTCCCTGCACCTTGGCCCCCACCGAGGCCAGACCCCATCCAAGAGGGCGGATTTAAACAATGCGGAAGTAATCAATCAAGACGCAACGACGAGCCCGGGTGAAATGAATGGGTCTGGTTACTCCCTCTCCCGTTGGGCTGGCGATACTGAAAGAACAGAAACCTTCACCTCCGAACCCGAGTCCGGAGTAGCAGGGCCCGTTCTTCACGAAGATGGAGGCGTTGCATGCCCGGGCCATCTTGCTCAGTTTCTCAATATCGTGAGAGTACATATACATGGAGTGCCGGTAGCCGTGTTCCACTTCAATGGCCAGCCGGATGGCCTCGTCGACGTTGGGAACCCGGACGAAGGGGATGACCGGCATCAATTGTTCAACCAACACCAGCGGGTGGTCGGCGTCCACTTCGGCTAAGACGATCTTCACCTCGTCGCCGACCGTGACCCCGATCTCTTTCAGGATGACTTTCGGGGACCGTCCGACGAATTTTTTATTCGGCGCGCCCTCCTCGTCATCGGGCCCGGGGAGCTTGGCAATGACGACTTTGGTCAACGCTTCGATCTGCTTCTTATCCAGTTCGAAGGCTCCGTTCTTGATCAGCTCACTCTTCAGTTGATCGGCGATCTTCTCGACCGCGAAGATCTCTTTTTCGCAGACACAGACGATATTGTTGTCGAACGATGCGCCTTCTACAATCAGCCGTCCGGCTTGCGGAATGTCGGCGGTCTCATCGACCACGACCGGGGGGTTCCCCGGCCCGGCGGCAATTACTTTCTTCCCGGTCTGCATGGCGGCCCGGACAACACCCGGACCCCCGGTGACCATCAAAAGAGGTATCGCCGGATGTTTCATCATGGCTTGAGCTAACTCGATCGTAGGTTCCAGCAGCGCCACCATACAATTTTCCGGTCCTCCCGCGGCCACAATGGCCCGGTTAATTGTTTGAATGGCGGTTTGAGAACAGGCTTTAGCGCCCGGGTGGGGTCCGAAGAATATAGTATTCCCCCCGGCTATCATCTCGATCGAGTTGTTGATTACCGTTGAGGTGGGATTGGTGGAAGGGATAATGGCACCGATCAGTCCGAAAGGGGCTTGTTCCGTCAGAGTGAGCCCGTGATCCCCGGTCCAGGAGGTCGGGCGCAGATCTTCTATCCCGGGGGTTTTATTCGAAACCAGGAGATTCTTCCTGATCTTGTCTCCGACCTTTCCCATCCCGGTTTCAGCCTGAGCTAAGCGCGAAAAAGTTTCGGCGTTCTTTCTTCCCGCCTCTCTGATGGCTTCGACGATCGCTTCCCTTTTTACCAGGCCGAGATTCATTAATTGCGTCTGGGCGCCCTGAGCAGCCCGGATAGCTTCTTCCAGGTCGGTGAAGATCCCGTCTCCCGGTGAGATTTGAGGTAGGGATGACGCGTTTTCGTCGGAGGGCGCGCCTGACTCACCGGCGAGTCTATTGACCACTGTCCGGACGATGGATCTAATCTGTTCTTCGTTGATATCCATAGTAAAATTTTCCTCCGGAAAATTTTAATTGGGGGATGACCACTCTGTCGGCCGGGTGAAGAGAGATCACATATAATCGGAGACGTAGAATAGCGGCCACCTCCCGGATGCGCGCTTTATCAGGGAGCATAACCGCAATAAGATCTGTCGGCCACCGGTCGGAACTAATCGTTTTTCGATTTATCGTAGACGACTTTCCCATCCACTTCCAGGGTATCCACAATGGCCATGACGGTAGCGTCGCAGGGCCGGTTGGTGGTGGCATCGGTATACCGCCCGCAACTCCCGGTCACATAGAGAACCACTTCCCCCACCCCCGCGCCGACCGAGTCGGCCGCGATGATGTACTTGCCCAGTGGCGAGCCGTCAAAGTCCAGCTGCTCACAGACATAGAATTTCAGCCCTTCCAGGCTCTCCACTTTCTGAGTGGAGACCAGTGTACCACGGATCTTTGCTAAGAGCATTATGCCCCCCGGAGATAGTTATTTGCCTTTCTGAGGAGCACGGCCCAGCGGCAGCACCCGGTCGACATTAGTATGAGGCCGCGGGATAACATGAACGGAGATCAACTCCCCGACCTTCTCCGCACCCCGGGCGCCCGCTTCCACGGAAGCCTTACAGGCGGCGACGTCTCCACGGACGATGGCGGTCACATAGCCGCCCCCTATCCGTTCATAGCTCACCAACTCCACCTTGGCCGCCTTGACCATGGCATCGGCGGCTTCGACCATTGACGCGAATCCTTTTGTCTCGATCATTCCCAATGCTTCAGACATTTTCTTCCCTCCTTATTATTTATGGTAACGTTAGCCTGAATTATTCATAAGTAATGAACAATAGGCTGGTTATTGAATTCCAGTTGCCTGTTATTGCCCTCCCGAAGGGGCGACACCGGTAACGGCATTGATAGCCGCAATGGCCGCTTCACTCCCCACCATGATATCTCTCTCTTCGCCGCCCAGGTAGAGGCGACCGAACCGGCCGAATGGCTTGACCTCGATCAGGGTAATGTTAGCCGCCTTCTCCGCTTCATTGGCGGCCAGGACGGCGTATCCGGCCGGATCGGTCTCCAGGATGTAGAGTGTCTGATCGGCCAGGAGCATCGACCCGTTTCGATTCCGGTTGATAAGCTGCGCCTGGTGAGCGTCCACCTTCCGGATGATCTGGGTGGCGACCGCCTTCGGCTTCATCCGATCCTCTTCCTTCAAGCCGAGGGCGTCCAGGATGGCCTGCCCGGCTTCCCGGACATTGGCCTGGGAATAAGAATGAACCTCCAGCAATCCATAGGCTCTCTCCACGATCATCATCGCCGGCTTGACCTCGGTAGCTTTGAGGGCCACATCCATAACCTCGTTGATCGCCATGCCGGGGGCAACCTCGACATAACAGGCCGCCATCCCGGGCAGCGGCTGAAAGCCCTTGGCCGCGGAAGCCACAAAAGAGGCAAACTGCGGTTGCATACTGTCCAAAAAGATATAGGTTCTAAGTTGAGCTGTGGCCATTGAACTCCCTCCTCACATTTTTCAAAGAAAAATGTGATTGTTGGTGTTATTATGAAAGTGACTAGAATTATGGGATAATGATGATGTTTTAATCCAGGGGGAAAGGTAAGTCAAGGAAAATATCAGCTTATTTTGGTAGATTTCAATAATATTATACTATTTTAAGCGATGTAGTCTTTCTCGCAGAGCTATGCCTTAATCAAGGAAGGAGAAATCATCCTTTAAAGATAAAAAATTTTCTCGCCAGATAGTTGATCAGGAGGCAGACGATGATCATGGCCCCGAAAGCCGGGCTGGTGTCGATACCGAAATAATCGATTAAAAAGGACTGAAGGCCAATTCCTATCGCCACGCTTGCTCCGGCGACCAGGTAGAACATCCCGATCTCTTTCCAGCGGGAGTGCCGCCCCGCCTCAAAGACCCACATGATGTTGATGAGATAGACAACAAAGTTGGAGACCATGAACGCGAAGAAGTTATCGACAGCAGCGTGCCGGGCCCGGAGTCCATCAGTGAGAGGAACGGGAGTGATCTTCAGCAAGATCGCCATGGGGTCGTCACCGGTCAGGGCCGGGAGTACCTTCCAGGCCAAGGTAAAGAAGATACAGATATGGACCACCGTGGCGATCCCGCCCGCAATAGCATACTTGATGAACTGGACCAGGTGGCCGTGATCTTTTCCTTTAAATTGGCGGAGGAAGTCCTTCATTATTTTTTACTGAGTAAAAAATATTATTAAAACTTACGCTGCGGTGGATGAGGGAGGTATTTAAGCAAAAGATCGGAGTGAGAGCAAGTTGAATACACGGCTTTATGCAGGCTGGTTGATATTGCTAATCATACCGGCAGATGATATAGTGTGTATCGCACTTACTGATAATTCTGTTGACCCCTCCGAAAAACTTCGTCTCGGGGCCCCGATTAAAGCTTCGGGGCGGGGCTAATTTATATGACAAAGAAATTGATCAATATCTTTATAACAATACTCCTGCTGGCCGGGGTGGTTTTTGCCTGCGGGCGGAAAGAGGAGGAGAAGGGAAGGGACAGGGTCAACGTTCTTTTGATCTCTATCGACACCCTCCGCCCCGATCACCTGGGGTGTTATGGGTACAAGAGAGATACCAGCCCTAATATCGACGCGCTGGCCGGGCGGGGGGCGATCTTTCCGAACACGGTCAGCTCGACCTGCTGGACGCTCCCGGCCCATATCTCTCTGTTGACCGGTACGGATATCTCCGTCCACGGGGTCACCAACGACGGGGTCAGTCTCCACCGCGGGATCCCGCTCCTGGCCGAGATCCTGCAGCAGGAGGGGTACCGCACCGCCGCCTTCTGCAGTTCCCCCTATCTCAACCCGGCCTTCGGTTTCGACCGGGGATTCGATCTCTATCATAACACCGATCTGGAGAAAGAGGGCTTCGAGGATACGGTCTTCATGGAGGACCGGGACCGGTGGCAGGAGGTCCACGATGAAGTTACCAGTCCACGGATCGAGCATCTGGCGGTTGATTGGCTGGAGCAACATAAAGACAACCAATTCTTCCTCTTTCTCCATATGTGGGATCCGCACTTTGATTTTATCCCCCCCCCGCCATACAATACCCTTTTTGATCCCGACTATAAGGGGAAGGTCACCTCCCATCATTTCATGTTCAATAAGGATATCAATGAGAATATGGCTCCTCGCGACCTCGAACATATTATCGCGCTCTATGACGGGGAGATTGCTTTCACCGATCATCACCTGGGGCGGATCTTCGACCGGCTGAAAGAACTGGGACTCTTCGACAGGACCCTGATCATTATTACCGGCGACCATGGGGAAGAGTTCTTCGAGCATGGGAATAAAGGGCACCGGATAACCCTCTATGACGAGTCCGTGAAGATTCCCCTGATTGTCATCCTTCCGGGGAAGGACCTGAAAGGGGTGAAGATCGCCGATCAGGTCGGCATCATTGATATCGCCGCCACCATTCTGGATTACCTCGGGCTTCCGGTTGTACTCCCGATGCACGGCCGCTCGCTCCTTCCCCTGCTGGAAGGGAAAGATATAGATGGTGAGAATCCAATGCTTCTGGAACTGGAAGATAAGCTGCGGGCACTTCGAACCAACCGATATAAGTTGCTCTTCAATATTGAACATCAGCAGACCGTTATCCTTGATCTAAAGAAAGACCCGAAGGAGACTCACCGAAACTTAGTCACTTCGCTTCCGGAGTGGTCCGAGGCGAACCGGGAGTTCTACACTCGATTGGAGGCGGACAGGGCACTGGAAGAACAGTACCGCGGCGGCAAAACCGGCCAGGCCGTGAAGTTGAGCGACGAACAGATTGAGCGGCTTAAGGCCCTGGGATATATAAAATAAGAAATTAATCCTCCATGATTATGAGGTCAAAACTCAAGTTGGCTCTCCTCGCGGCGATTATTTTAATCGGAGGAGCATTATATTATCATCTATATTTTAAGAAGGAAAAACCGGATATCCTATTAATTTCTATGGACAGCCTGCGAAGTGACCATCTGGGATGCTACGGTTATAATAAAGATACCAGTCCAAATATTGACGCCCTGGCCGGTCAGGGCACCCTATTCGTGAACACAATCAGCACTACTTCATGGACACTTCCTGCCCATATGTCCCTGTTGACGGCAATGGACATCTCAGTTCATGGTGTGGCCACGGATGGTTTCAGTCTCCATACCGGAATCCCCACTATTGCTGAAGTTTTAAAGTCAAACGGGTATTCCACCGCTTGTTTCTGCTCCTCTCCCTATATGAATCCGGCCTTCGGGTTTGATCGGGGATTTGACCTGTATTATAACATTGATTTTGAACGGGAAGGATTCACCAATACGCTTTTGCCCCCTGTTGAAGAGACCGATTTTGTTCATCAGGATATTACCAGCCCCCGCATAACGGAGTTAGCAAATAACTGGTTAGAAAAAAATTATTCCCGTCCATTTTTTCTTTTTGTTCACCTGTGGGATGTCCATTATGATTATATCCCTCCCCCTCCTTTCGATACAATCTTTGATCCCGATTACTCGGGGTCAATTGACGGCCGCAAGTTTGACCACAATGAAAAAATCAATCCTGATATGGATAAACGGGATCTCCAGCATATTATCTCTCTCTATGACGGGGAAATAAAATTCACTGACCATTATCTGGGGCAAATAATTAAGAAACTAAAAGACCTGGGAACTTTTGAAAATACTTTGATCATTGTCACCGCCGATCATGGAGATGAATTTTTCGAACACGGGAATAAAGGCCACCGGAGGACATTATATGATGAGGTTATTAAAATTCCGCTGATTGTAAAGCTACCCGCCGGCCGCTTTAGAAATCGAAAAATATCCTCTCAGGTCAGCCTGATCGATGTCGCTTCTACCATCCTGGGTGTGGCCGGGATAGAAATCCCGGAGCAGATGCAGGGGCGGAACCTTCTCCCCCTCATTGAAGGGGACAGGAATGCGGTTCCCCGTTACGCGTATTCCGAGCTTTCAATGGTGCTTGAATCATTGCGGTCTAATAACTGGAAACTTCTTTATAACCGGGAAGCGGACGTTTTTACTATTCTCGATCTGAAGAATGATCCCCGGGAAAGCCATAATAAGTTAATTACCGGCGGCCCGATTTGGAACGAGGCTCATAAAGCTTTTTTTTCTCGGAGACAACAGGATGAGCAACTGGCGGAGCAGTATCGGGGGAAAAAGCGGGGCACGGTAGTGCGGATGGATGAAAATACCAGAGTTCGTCTCCGGTCGCTGGGTTATATAAAGTAGAATGAGGGGTTTTACAAAACTCAGACCCCATCTGCCATTTTTGTTCATATTTATCCTTTCCGGAACGATTTACTTCACCCTTCTTCTGACTTCGCAGAGTCACGTTGATGGCGATGAAGGGGTAATCGGGATCATGGCCCGGCATATTATCACCCGGGGCGAGTTGCCGATTTTCTTCTATGGACAGCATTTCGGCGGAGGAGGGGCCATTGAGTCCTACCTGGCCGTCTTGCCGTTCGCTGTCTTCGGTGAATCCGGAATTTCCTTGAAGCTGGTCGCGCTCATCATGGCTTTAGCCGTGCTTCTGCTCACATATTTATTTTGCCTCCGCTATATTAATAAGTTTACCGCGGTGGCCGCGACCGCCATTTTAGCCACCGCCACCCCCCTGATCGAGTGGCATACTAAAATGCGCGGAGGTTACGCCGCCCTGCCGTTATTCTACATGGTCATTCTCCTTATCTATGCCTGGATCGCGTATCGGAGAGAGCATCGATGGCATTATTTCTTTCTGCTCGGTTTACTATGTGGCGGTGCTTATTATAATAAAGCTCTGATTCTTCCTTTGCTGATAGCACTTTTCCTGACCACCTTTTGCTGGAAAAGAATTTTCTGGCGGATAAAATCTATTGTTCTGTTCATAGCCGGATTTTTAACCGGTGTCTCCCCTCTCATCTATTATAATCTTACGCATAACTTCAGAAACTTGAGGTATACTCTTTATATCAGTTCCGGCGGGGAAAAACCGTGGCTGGATAAAGCTGTCGGCTTAATTTCGAAATATTTGCCAGGCTTTTTCATCGAGCGGAATGTGGACAGGTTTGTTCCAAGCCTTCCCCTCCGGTCCTGGGTTGAGTACTCCATCTATGCCGGTCTCTTCCTGTATATGCTATTTTCGTGCCGGTCTTCCCTTAAAGCCATCATGAGGGCGTGGTTACCCGGCAATTTTTGGGGAAGAAGACTCAAGCCACCGCAGGCGGAAGGGATCCTGCTCTTTTATCTGATTATATTTTTATTGCTTCAAACCCGATCGAGAGCAATCTCATTCAGCCCGCGTTATCTGCTGCCCCTTTTCCCGGCCCTGGCAATCGTGTCCGGCGCGGCGATAGGGCGATTATGGCATAGCAACGCCAATTTCATCAGGACAATCGGGATGATCGCCTTATCGGTATTAATCATTCTGGGACTCGGCAACCATATATTCCATATCGGACCATCTACTGTAACCGACGACGTCCTGCTCCCGGAGGGTCGGATTGCTAATCTGCAGACTTCCGGGAGAGCGGCGGAGGTCATTATTAATTATTTAAAGCAGCACAAAGTTTATTATGCCCACTGCTCATATTTCCTGCAGTGGAGAATTTTGTTCGAAAGCCGGGAAACCGTTATCGCCAGTTCTCAGGAATTCGCAGTGGGACCAAGCCGTTACCCCGCATACGACAGGCAAGTTCGGCAGGCGGAAACTTTTGCCCTGATCTTCCACAAGGATTCAGTCCAGTATCAACAATTTTCCCGGGCTATCTACGCAAAACGGATGATTCCCAAAAGAATTCATGAATATGTAGTTTATCTGCCGGGCTCAATCGCACAATCTGGATTTAACACTTCCCCGGTTCGAAATAATAAGGATTAAAATTCATTTGCGCGGATTAACAAAATTTCCGGTTCATATAATTATTCTCACCGGGGTATTGTCCCTTGGTTTCGCTCTGAGACTCTGGGGGATACATTACGCTCTGCCCTACATCTACAATCTTGACGAGATCATGTTTGTTAATCCGGTATTCCGGTATTTTTTTTGCGGCGATTGTAACCCCCATTGGACTGGGCATCCCGGCCACCTTCTTATGTATGTTATTTTCTTTGCTTTTTATCTTTTTTACTGGCTTGGACATATCCTCGGTAAATTTCCAGATTTACCCGTATTCATAAGTCACTTCTGGAGTGATCCTACTCCGTTCTATCTTATCGCCAGAACAATCACTTCGCTGTGCGGGACAATCAGTATCTTTTTCGTTTATTTGATAGGGCGCAGGGTTTTTTCCGTTTCTGGAGCACTGGTAGCTGCTTTATTTTTTTCCCTCTCTCCACTTCATATTATCCATAGTAAAATAGTAAGGACTGATGTTCCTACCACTATGTTTGTCCTGCTTTCCTCTTATTATCTTGTCAAGTTTTTAGATAAGCAAAAGAATCATCTGCTGTGTTTAGCGGCTTTTTTTGCAGGTCTTTCCATTGCAATTAAATATACATCGTTAGCCATTATTTTCCCGCTTTTTGTTATAGTTTTATTTTACTATAACGGCAATCTTAAAAGAGGAGATCATTCAATTTGGAATCATTTAATCCGGTGCAAGATTCCAGTTATGATATTGCTGGCCTTTCTGGTTTTGGTAGGTTTCTTTGCCGGAGCACCCTATGTAATCCTGGATTATGCAGATTCCATGGCTTCTTTCAGCAAGGAATTCAAAACCGATCAGTTGACCTATGCCATTTTCACCCCGCTTCAAAAGGTGTTCTGGTACCTGTCCGATGCCTTAAGGAGAGCGCTGGGAGGTCTGCAGGTTGAATTAAAGGAAATATGGGGCGGGGTTCTAATTGAATTGTTGGCACTGGCAGGTCTGGTAATATCTGCGTTTTTGAAAAATAAGAGAAAATATCTTTACGTTCTGGCTGGTTTTCCGGCCGCATACCTGATAATAATCTGTTCGGCAACAATACGATGGGGGAGATGGATCATACCGATAATTCCATTCGCATGTATTCTGGCTGGTTTCGGTCTCTCTTATATCCTGGAGATATTATTTAAGAACAAACGAACTTCCAATATTGCACTTAGCATTTTCAGTATATTACTGGTAATCCCGGCGGCCAAGGAAGCGATTAATTACAACCTTTTTATCTCGCAAACCGACAAGCGATCGAGCGCTAAAGAATGGCTTGATGCCAATATCCCGGAGGACTCAAAAATAGCCTACGAAGAGCTATGTCCTCAGCTTCATTTTGGCAAGACGCTTACTGAAAGTTATGTTGATGATAAATGGTTGAGGGATACACTGCCGCCTGATACCAAAGTCGGTTTTATGGTATCTGTATTTCAGGGGAAGGATAAAAATCAAAAAGGATTTGACTTATTAAATATGGGGTATGCCGGGATTATTGCTCTACCGATAGACTTTTATCTGAGCCATGGAGTTGATTATATAGTTATCACCCGGTACTTTAAAGACCTATATTATAAGCGGCCTGATAAATATTCAAATGAGATTGAGAGATATAAGAAACTAGAAGGAACCGGCGAACTATTAAAAGTATTCGACGATAGAAATAAACCGGGGCCCGCTCTTGAAATATATAAACTCGCGCATTGATCCAACGGACAAGAAACGAACGATGCCCCGAGAAAATGCGGCTCAAATGCGTTGAGAATGAAGTAAAATTGTAGTTGACGGCGATAGGCAAGAAATAATTAAAAGGCAGCGAAGTATTGGGAGAGAACACACATCTCCGAATATTCGTCGGGGATACACTTGTTGCTGATTTCTTTACTGATAGTAAATACACGGAAAAGATTTTAAGAGCGTCCCATTTTCTTGAGGTGGGGCATTAGGCCGCTCTCCGCCATTTATAATAGACCAGTTTAATTTGACACCTATTTTGTAGGTTCATTCTCTTTCTCCAATACGCATTCCACGCATC
>Ga0307928_10001206_pt1 | contig 19626 bp, 35 predicted proteins | sample AceLakmetagen232_FD_201815 | JGI IMG/M metagenome (GOLD analysis project Ga0307928, IMG submission 201815) | Saline water microbial communities from Ace Lake, Antarctica - #232 | ecosystem: Environmental > Aquatic > Non-marine Saline and Alkaline > Saline | place: Antarctica: Ace Lake... | reverse complement strand
ATAATAAACCTGTATATCATCTGTCCCATCATTTAAAACAAAAAGTGTATCAGAATTAGCCATAGAAATTAAATTAACCCACATGTTAATAGTTTTAAAATCAGTTGCAAAATTTGTGTTTCTTAATTTATCTGTCGTAGCTCGTGCGAATAATCCAGAAGTTTCTATAATTCCAGCTTGATTCATAGCTACTCCAGTATTTGTTAAATTATAATCACCCAAAACATCATAGGCAGTACCACTTGCCTCGTCAATTTTATAATAAGAAATAGTATCAGTTGCTACAGGATTAATCCAAACAGTATCAGATATATTTACTGCAGTACTATTTGTATTCCCATCACCTAAGATTACTTCCGCAATCAGAACGTTTCCGCTGCTGAAATTTCCACTACCTAATTCTGCAACTTGTTCGTTAGTAGCATTTGTTAAGTTGTAGTAATATAATCCACCAGTCTTAACATCGTCAACGTAGAACTGAGTCCATACATTTATGTTTGATTCTTCAGGGTCGGTGGCTGTTAGGTTGACTAACCAAGTTGTGTTTGTGAATACTGTTGATGGGGATGTTGCGTTGGCTGTTAGTGTTGGGGCTGTTCCAAGCTCTTCTTCTGCTCCAAAAACGATAGAAGGTTCAGTTGATGCTCTTTCATCAGTTTCTATCCATTCGATATTACCACCCCAAGCTGTTGTTGTAGCAATAGTAGTACCACTATGAAAAAAACATCCACTTTTTTTAACTACATTTGTTAAAGTTACTGGGTATCCTCCAGATGGAGAATGGTCATATTGTGATGTATACGTACTTCCATCTTTTCCAGAAACAACATTGAAATCTGCTGAGCTTGATATAAAAGTTGTAAATGCCGCTTCGTGGCTAGATATAGTTGCTGAATCTAACAATGTACTAGAAGAATTATAAATATATACTTTAGTAGCTGTTTGTGAACTTCCATCACCTGCGCCTAAAACTATAAGATTCGTTGATGCCGTAAAGGTTGAACCTAGATAATTTGTTTCTGAACCATATGTTTGGTCCCACGTATAACTTGTTTGGTCTGTTACAGCATCTTTCCATACATCATCCCTATCGCTTGTAGTTGATGTTACACTATTATTATAATACATATAAATAGATGTGTTAATTGATGCTGTTAGAGTTGGAATATCAACCCAAACATAAGCATAATTCCCATCTGATTTATTTTCAATCCAATAACCCAATTCTATATCTTCTGTTCCATTAAGGAATCTCAAATCATCAAAATCTGTTTGCATATCACTATCATAAGTTACATAAATTAAAGTTGTATAGTTTGTTAATGCTGAGGCACTTTTTTCTTCTACTTTAATTTCTTTCTTTTTATCCCAACTACTATTCCACCAAGCCCACTCATCCAAAGTCTCACTATTAGAAATAATCCTAAAATCTACATTATCATAAGCATCTTTATTACCAGTTAATTTCCATTCATAATTTCCAGCTTTTAAAATTTCGTAATTATATTCAGACCATATTTGTCTTATCTTTGTTATGTTTTTATAACTTGAAACGAATTGATTACAAATATTTGTCTTATTGACTTTATCACAAACTTCTTCATATTTATCTGGGACTTCTACTTCATAACTTTCATTAACTTTAACCCAGTATTGAGAGTTAGATAATTGTTTAGTAGTTCCGTTGACTCCTACAAATTCTTTACCCTCAAACAACTTGCCTTTTTTATATAATATTGCCCTACCTTCTGCTGAACAATCAGTTAAACATTGTTCTGTATTCTCTATTAAAGAATATTCAATATTATTTTTTAACTTGATAGTACCATATTTATTGTTAAATTTTTTTTTTAAGAATTCTGGAGTATTGCTATCAATAGTTTTAGAATGTTCTTTAGCACAATCTAAAAATGGAATGTGTTCACAGAACTGAAAAGCACTAACAGATGGAATAAAAAAGATGGCTATCACTAGGAGACTTAATAGCACTAGGCTGATTTTGTTTGTTCCTCCCTCTTGTGATAACCTGTTATTCTTCATTTTAATATTGACCTCCAGGCTGTCCACCAGCTCCACGCATTCCATATAATACAAATGATATGAAAACAAATAATATCAATATCACCAACGGAAGATTATCCATAACGAATGTCATAATTCCAAACTCCGATGAAGCGGCTGTAAAGCTAACATTATCTGTTATAGCTTCATATGTATTTGAGAATACAACTGCTAGGATTATTGAAACTGCAAGTATAATTAATCCAACGAAGAAGAATACCGGGTGGGACTTGCCGGCTATTGCCATAATTAATCCGAACGCAAACAGCCCGACTAGCAAGAGCGGGAATAAAGGATTGAGCATACGGATTCCTCCGCTGGTTTGTTCAAGAATTTTTGTTATATTTGCGTTGGCGTCGACAGGAGTAGAATGAGTAAGGGCGTCATTAAGATTATCTTTTATGTTTTCATCATAAGCGTTGTAAAGAATAACTGCAAAGATTGCTACACCGAATAAAACCACAAGCACGAAAAAGATAGAGATGAAATCTGTCTGAGCTTTCTTATTTTTTGCTATCGGCCTTAATCGTAGTTCCATCGAAGGTCCCCCTTTTGTTTAAAAATTCTTATTATCTCCCTGAAAGCGTAAACGAAAATCCACAAGAAGAATATTAGCAGGACAACAATCATAAGTAAGATTCCCATTTCCCCCATTCTTCCTAGTGAATTTGATTCGGATGCAATTATCCTTGCGGAGTTAACTGAAATAAGTCCAGCAAGAACTGCTAGAAATTGAAAGAACGACTTTAACATCCAGTAGTCATCCTTGAAGAAGAATGAAATCGTTAAAAAAATCATTGCTAATCCCATAAGTGCAAATATAATCATAGAGTTCGATAAAGAAACCTTTTGTCCGGTGTATGTTATTTCAAAGTCGTATACCCAAACGACATCAGAACCATCCTCATCACAATGTCCGTAAACCATATATCTCCCGAGAGGTTCTGTATCAGAAAAAATATAAGAATAGGTATCGCCATTCTTTATCATTACCGTTTCTGTGTCTAAGGCGAGGGTGGAATTAGGAAAAGTTATCTTAGAAATGTTTGTATAAGACGAGCCATAGCAAGACTGTACGAGAGTAATATCTGTTCCGGACTCGAAGGTTCCAAGACTCTGGGCTCCGAGAACACTACTTGCAAATGCTATTATGAATAACAGTAGGTACACCCCTTTTGCCATTGTTACTATTACGCAGTATATAACGTTTAAGTAATTTGGCATACATGGCAGGGTGTCCACCAGCCGTGTTAGACTAAATACTTAGAGCATATTAGTCACTTTTATTCTAAAGAATTTAAAAAAAACGATTTAAGTATCCAAATACATGCCCCGGCTACCCAGATTAAATTCAATCCGGATAACCCAAGTATGGAACTAAAAAGATAAACTTGTGTACCAAACATTACTGCCCAAAATAATAAAGTCCCGAAGGATTCCATCGAATCTGAAAGAGGTGATTGGCTGTTCCACTCTCTAGCATATTCTTTATCTTCTTTAGATAAGTTCTTTCCGGGCATCTTTATTCTGAATTTCATTAGGCTGTTGTTGTTTGTGTAGCTGTCGGATTAGTCAAAGAATCTATATTCAAAAAAGGCATGGCTCCTCCAGTAACTACTGGTAGAACTGCTCCAGATTTCCAAGCTTCTATTGCTGCAAGGTTTGCTTCAATCTTCATCAAATTAACTACGTCAGGATTATTCTTAATCGCCGCGTTTTTCAATGTTAAAGATGTTGCTTCCGCTTCCGCTCTAGCAATAATTTGCTTTGCTTCAATCTCAATCCTTTGCAAGTCAATTTCTGCTTTAAGCTTTAGCTGTTCACTAACAACCTTTTGCTCAATAGAATTATCGAACTCCTCACTAAATTGAAAGTCTACGATATTAAAATCGTCAACAGTAATATAGTATGGCGCAAGCTTTTCTGATAAAGCCTCCTTAATTCCATTACGAACTTCAGGTCTTTTTGTAACTAATTCCTCAGCAGTAAATCTTGCTTGAACTGCTTTCACTGCTTCTTGAATTGAAGGACTAATAATTCTTTCAACATAAGCTAAACCAATCTCTTGGTAAAGTACTGGAACTTCTCCAGGACTCAAATGAAAATTCAATGCAATTACTGTTTCTACATCCTGTAAATCTTTCGAGGCTGCGTTAGCGCTAGTCTCAATCTTTTGAGTTCTAACTTCTAATTTCTTTACGCTTTGCGCAATAGGAATTTTGAAATGCAAACCTTCTCCTACAGCATCAGGTGATGGCTTACCGAAGGTTAGCTCTACACCTCTGTAGCCGGCAGGAATTATATAAAAAGAACCAAGGATAAGTATAACGGCTATAAGAGTTGCTACTCCGATTCCTACTGCTTTCCCGACACTAATTTCTACATCATTCATGTTTGTTTAACCTCCTTACATTTGATATCAATATTCTCCATTACCGAATTTAATGACGCGCCCTTCTCTACGAAGTCCGAAACATATTTGTCTTTAGTCTTTTTGTTTTGTCCAGCTGATAATTTGTCCCGAGTTTCTTTGTATCTATCAATTCCATCTTTGGCTTCTTCATAAGTTGTTCCGTCAGGGTCGTTTGCAAAATGGCCAAATATTGTTAATGCTACTCCCATAACAAGTGCAAGAATCACAATAAAAAAAAGCAATGGGAAAATATTAGACATTGCAGCAAAACTTTCAGTTAAGGCTGTTGTAGAATTTGATGCTCCTTGTGTTTCTAGCACTTCTGATAGGCTCCCCATAATCATTGTTGCGACACAAATAATAACTCCTAGTGTTATTATCGCCGTCATTAAAGATGCAAGATTTAAACCTCCTTCAAATTCATCTACAACTGCATCGAGTTCCGGTTCAGGCTCAGGCTCCCTAACACTGAGCTTGTCCCGGACTCGTTCATAATGGATGATGGCTCTGTGCCGCTTCTTCCTTCTGAATATAATACCTAATCCAATAATAATAGCTAGGAGGATGATACCTCCAGCTATAATAATTAATGTTTCCATAGTTAAAGTTAATCTAACTCAACACGGAAACTCTTTGCTTCTTCAGAATAACTATCATTTTTGAAATAGTCTTCTTCTCTAAAGCCGAATTGACCTGCAACTAAATTACGAGGGAACACTGTAATTCCAGTATTGTATTCTCGAACTATATCGTTGTAAGATGTCCGTGCGATGTTCACTCTGTCTTCAGTAATCCTACATTCTTCCATGAACTTTTCGTAAAGTCCAGCGGATTTTAGATTAGGATACTGCTCAAACACAGCAAGCAACTTAGCGAAAGATGCGTCTAGATTTTTCATCTGCTTCTTCTGTTGTGGAACTGTTCCAGTGAAACCTTTGGTTCTAGCTTCGATAACTGCAGTCAAAGTTTCTTTTTCAAACTTCTTATGTGACTTAATCGAGGATGCTAAATTATAAAATAGGTCCGCTCTACGCTGGTATTCGGTCTTAATGTTTGACCACTGTGTCTTCAAATCCTGTCTGAAAGTTTTGCCCCAATTATATATTCCAATAATCCAAGACCCACTAACAATGACAAGGAAAGCCATCACAGCAACCATCACCAATATTACTTCTAATATCATTTTTTACCTCCTTTTGATTTAGTTTCAATTTCAGTTTTAGCTTTCACTTCAGCAGTAGTTCCGGAAGAAGCTATCAGCTTTGTTATAATGGCTGTCATTAATTCTCCGATATCATGTTCTCTGCCGCAATTACATTTCAATATATGTTTTCCCATTATTTTTCCTTCCACTTTTGTTTAGCTTTAATTTTATTTTGGTGGAGCTTCTTACTTATTAACCAATTAGAACCAAAGAATAATGTTATTGCTCCAATGATTCCATAGTACCAAGCGAAAACAATCCACGGTGAGCATTCTTCACTTAAAGTAAACACTCTAGGCATACCATATGAAAACCAAAGTATAGCTGCTGAAATAAACATAGCTGTGAACTTTTCCTCCCAAAAATCATCATGGTCGTCTCTGATTGAGAAGTAAATAGTTTCTGTTGCTATAACCCAAATCACAAAGAGTATAATTGATTCTGTTATCATACTACTTACTTACATACTGCAGTATATAAAGATTCCTATTCTTCAGTTCTAATGATTCTAAAGAACTCTGCTAAACCTAACCAAGACAAAGCAAGACCAACAACCAATGGAATTAAAAGTATGTTTCCTAAGACACCAGCCTCGGCTCTTAAAAAAACCCACTCATTTAAGATTAAGTCGACGCCCCACCAGGTCATAGCGACTCCGATAAGAAAGACTCCCATCACTCCTAAATATTTCCAAAAACCGTAGAACATATCTACAGTATCATTCGGTTTTCTCTGAGTCTCCATTTTCTTCCTCTTCAACAGGAATTCTTATAGAAGATTTGCATCTAGAACAAGTTGCGTAGAATTTACTTTTACCTTTGTACTCCCATTCGTTATTGCATTTCGGATTTTTACACTTCAATTTCATAATACTTACCTACATAGTCTTACTTTTAAAAGTTTCTGTTCATCTTACTCTTTGACTTACAGAAGGTTCTCTATATTTTTTATATAATACCCACCCAATTATTATGGCTATTAATATTATTGACAAAGCTATGACGATAGACCAAGTAGAATACTGTTGCTTTTCTAGAACCGGATTAGGAGTTGAGACAACTGGGGCAGTTACAACAGCAGAAGGAACAGGAATAATTTTCTTTACAGGTGCTGCTATGATTGTTATCTTTTTCAAAATGTCATGCTTGTGTTGAGTGGTGTCGTCGTGGTATCCAGAATCATTTACATATTCGTAATCAGCAAAAAACCCTAATGTAAATTTACCTACCCTATCAGATACTACAACTGGAATTTCTATAGTCCTCTTGGTATCTTTTTTGAAGTCTGCTATAACCTTGGTTTCTTTTATCCCTAAAACTGAATTGTAAATATAAACTTTAACCATAGGTTCGTTGACGCCAGTATTTTTCAAATCTATTTTATAAGTTACTTTTGAACCGGCTGTAATATTTGTAGGCCCAGTTATATTGGTGAAAATTATTCCAGGAGTATCCTTAACAGAAATGGGTTGATAATTTTGTAAAGTACTTTTCCCTTTTGCATAATTTTTATATAATCTATTCTCTGCGCAATCGTCTCCGTCTTCAGAAATAATTTTAGCATACACTCCGTAATTACCTTCTGGCAAACCAGTCCTTAATTCAAAATCAAAATCGAAAGAGTAAGTTCCATTGGCGAAAGTTTCAGTTCTTATTAAGTCATTATCATTTTCAACTAAGTCCACTTCAGTAGAATCTTTATTATAGAAAACGATTTCTATATCGTAAGTTTCCTTGGGAAGAGAACTACTAACGTTAAAATGAACTGATTGATTCTTATCAAGCTTCCAAACATAATCTCCCGAAATAGTTATTTTTGATATATTCAAATCTGTGTTGTCGCTGCAAGAATCAAATCCATTAACTTTGATTGTTCTTTTATGCTGCTGACATTGATGACTTTCATTTCCTGTTATATAAGTTTTGATAAGCATATCATAATTATAATTATGATAAGGCAAGTTTGTTTTCATTTCAAAATTAAAGTTTATTTCTTCGTTATCGTTGTCATCAATATTTCTAGTTTTTATTAAGTCATCTTTATCTCTAACAAGCTGTACATTATCTTCGTTGTCTAGAAATATAATTTCCGTAGTGAACTCATAACTTTCATTGAGATTATTTTCTACGTCAACAACTATGTTTATATCTTGTCCATCAGACCATTCCCATATTTTAAAATTATCTTCTAAGTCATCTGTTACAGAAAGTATCTTTGCTACTCCTACATTCCCATCTTCACAAAAAGTATATGCTGCTGTGAAGTTGATTAATATTAGCATCAGAAATGCTATAGTAAATATTTTCATTATCTTAAGTCGAAGAAAAAATTTCCTTCCTCCCCGCACTCTTCACATTTTCCTGGACAAAGGTTATCTTCTAGTTCTATAATATTACCACAAGAACATTCAAATTTGTATTTCATAATACCTCCTTTCTATTTTTCATCATTGTTAAAAATTCTGTAGCTTTAACTTTAGCACAAGCCATACAATATTGATTATTGTTTCCGTCGCACAAAACATATGGATAAGCAACGCAAGTTAGAATTGGCCTTTTGCAATTTGCACATAACCCTGATTTTGTATTACTACTCCTAGCTCTATTTTTATATTTTCTTGAACATGCGTTACAACAAGTCTTCCGTCCTGCACCAAGAACATTAGCTTGCAACCTAGATGCCCTAGACCCCTTCACTCTTCTTTTAAATTCCTTATTGCATTCGACGCAATTGAAAAGTTCTGTATTTTTTGTTTCCATTATTCATTAGGTTTAGCTTGGGAAGTTATATTTTTGATTAATAAATATCTTATAGTTCCCATCTTTTTTTCTGGAACAAATAACGTATTTTTTTTAGTACCAGGTTGAGCCGGAGCATATCTAAATATGTTTTTCATATCTTCTATCGTATTATTCACGGCTTTTTCTATTTGTTCTTCTGTTATTTCCATTGTTAGTATAAAGCAGGTAGCCGGTTTTACCCGGAACCTACTGTAAGGCATTGACTTGAAAGATTGGCATATCTTTTTGTTATCGCTCCAGCCTCACGCTGCGACTATAAAAAGCGGGGAGGAGGATGGTAATTGAACCTCCCCGCAATCTCTTGCGAGTATGAATGTGGGTGGGGAGTGTATGCCCCAGTTACCTTCTCTCCTCCTTGGAGAGAACCCACCTAGCCTTTTCCTCGAACTAGTATGAGGGGGTGGTATGGCTAGCCCAATTGCGCGTCCTGGATTCGAACCAGGGAATCCGCCGCATGAGGGCGGAGCATTAACCAAACTGTGCTAACGCGCATCCTCCTTACATGAGGATAATAAATATAAAAAATTACCTACAGTGTAGATTTATTCCATTAAGGGAATAACTTGGTATTTTGTATTGTCCTTACCTTCGCCTGTTTTCTTCACTTTGAAGAATTTCAACTCTGGGTTATCTTCTAGTATAACTTTAAGTTGCTGCTTTACAGTTACGGGACATCTATACTTAATATCATCAATGATTACTACTTCCTGTGTTACCTTCTTAGGTAGCCCAGTAGTCCTATCTGTAAACTCAAACTCATCTGATACTAACTCTAGGTCCGTTGAAACTTTGTCCAAGTCGGCGATGTTTTGTGTTTGTGAAGACGTGTATTCTTTTGATGCTTCTGCTATTGTAGCCATTTTACCTCCTGTTTTTTATTTAGATTTTTCCTATGCTCTTCTGAGAACTTCTTTTTCATAGTCCTACTTACATACTCTAGTATTTAAAACTTTCTACGAGCTCTGAGTTCTTTATTTATTTCCGTCGCTGTCAATTTAAAGAGCCTATCAAAACAATCACAACAAAGTAATTTTGGACCGCCAGTTTTGTTCACCTGAATATAGAATTTTTTTTTACATTTAGCTCCACAAAGCTCACAATAACTTGGCATTCTCAAGAGCCTCTTTCTCAATTTCTATTCTGTAAAAGTTTCTGCAGGTTGAACATATACAAGATTTATTATAACCTCTCAGTATCTTGGAGCAATACTTACACTTCTTTATTTTTTTTTGTTTTGGTTGGACCATTCTATATGAGTGATATTTGAAATTCTGCTAACACTTCTGGCATCTTCTTACATAGGAATACTAGAAGCTTAATGTATGCGTCGGCTTCTTGCTTAATATAATTTTCTATTGCAGAGTATTGTTTTGATTCATTGAGCCCGATGACGGCTAAGCCGTTGCCTTCCTTGCCTGAGATTTTGTCAAGGCCACTACCCTTAAATCCGCCTCCGTTTAAAAGAATACCTAATGGGTGAAGGTCGCAACTTGGTTTAGAAAATAACTCTATAGGAGGAAGCCCATTTATTATACAACGTTCTCTTAAAAACTTCTCCTCAAAAAAAAGATTATAACCAAAACTTACAAAGGACCATTTATCTTCTGCTGGTCCAAATGCTTTTGAAAATTCTTGAAGTATTTCTTTCTCTGAAGATTCCCATGCTTTTAGAATTATTAGTGGTCCATCTGCTTCTAAGGTTCCCCACTTCAATTTTTGATATTGGATTGTTATGATTTCATTTGTTTTCTCATCGAGGCCACAAGTTTCTATGTCTAAATATTGAGAAGCAATTATGCGAACCTACCTAATTTATTTCTTTTTATATTATTATAGGATTGCATCCTCTTTAAAGTCATTCTATCTTTATTATGCATTTTTGCATGATTACTTATATCAGTTAACTCTAAATTTTCTGGGTCATTATTAGATTTATCTTTATCTTTATGGTGCACCACCTCACCCTTAATCAAAAATCTACCAAGTTTTTTTTCCATTACTAAAGTATGTTCATATACATAAACTCCACTCCTAATAGTTCTTGGATGATGTGGTGAATATATTAGCAGTCTACCATAGCCATCATCCACCTTTCCTCCTTTCCATCCATGAGCTTTTTCTCCTTTAAGATTAGATGGACGAATCTTTATCTTGTTGTTTTTAAAAATAGTGTGCAAGGCTTTTCTTCCTATACCAAATTTTTTACAAGTCTCTGCTTGGTAGTTCCCTTCTAAATAATATTCAATTATTTTATTATGTTCATATTTTTTAACCATCATTCCTCCTCCCTGCAATCGCATTCCATAGCATCTAAATAATTATTGTATTCTTTATTGCAAAATTTACAGGTCTTCATCTTTCAAACCTCTCTCTGCAAACTCCGATAAAACATATTCGTCAGTGTCAATATCCCACAAGCAAAGTCTCCCTTTCCATCCGGCCCCGCAATCTACATTGATAATCTTAGCTCCGTCTTCGTGACCTCCGACTGATGGTTTCGCATCATCGTTCTCTGTGGTTGTGTGGCCTACGAAAATCTTTTTCCATTCTTTAACTTTCAATCCATTCTTTGCTCGCTCTAGTAAGCTTCGGTCCCAAACTAAAACTTCATTAGAAGTATCTTTTGGATGAGTTGGATAATGGAATCCTCCGTGGACAAAAAGCATCTCGTCTAACTCATAATAGTAAACTCCATTGTTAAAAAACTCCTGGTGACCTTTAGGTAGCTTGCCGTAGCCATAACCCTTCTCTTTGTAAGAATCTTTTGTTGCTCTTCCTCCTTGTGATAACCAAATGCGTTCTGCCCAACCAGTAGACATATGATTCATCCACCACATGTCATGGTTCCCAATTATGAACACTTTATTTTTTACCTTAATCAATTCTTCGACTACTTCGTAAGAGCAGTTGTATCCGTCAACGACATCACCAATGATGATTAAAAAGTCCTTCTTCTTATCGAACTTTACTTTCTTGAAGACTTCCTTCATTGCTTTGAGATTACCATGAATATCGCTCACTATAAACCTTCTCATTTTCTATCCTCAGTAATGAAGTTTAATAATTCAGACAATACCTTTCTGACTTCTCTTGCTTCTGCAGAATCTGTTACTGGCCTATACGGAATATGGTGGTCTATCAATCTTTCTATCTCCTCTGTGATTTGTTCTCTATTTGGTTTCATTAGATGTTCTCCACAATTTCTTTCATAAGTTTTTTGTATCTTAACATTTTTTCTTCTACCATAACGCGAGCTTCATCAAGAAGAAGTTCTTCCATCTTTTCAAAATCAAGTTTATTGGCTCTACTCTTAAACGCTTCTACAAGAATTCTTTTTTCTTCATCGTTAGGTAGCCTACTTCTAAATGAAGTAATATTTCCTATAAGAACAGATTGTAACATTGCCTCAATCTTATTTGAAGTTACATAAGATTCAGTTTTCTTCTTTATCTCTTCCTTAATTAAGTCGTCCATCCCGGCCTGTATCTTTTTCCTGACTTCATCTCTCATTGCAGGTGTTGCATACTGGTCAAAAATTTCTTTTATAGCCGCACCTTCTAATAATATTTTCACAACTCCATCTCCCGTTGCCACAACTTCTTCAAAAGACCGTGTTCTTTTTTTGGTCTTAATTCGATTACTTGTTTAATGTAACTGACATAACAATCCTTAGCTTTCGAAGAATCTGAATCTCGATACATGCTACCAATTATTTCTATTTGACTTTCTGGAGTATAATCCATATAGTTCATTTTTTAACCTCCCAAGATTTATCAAGTACTATTTTATATTCAGTAATATATTCTACTAGCATGATACTATATTTTTCAAGCTCATCGATATCTCTCAATGGCAACTTATCTAGGATAGCTGTAGTCTTTTCAATTGAAAGCTCGAGAGCTCGCTTCTCTCCATCTCTACTTAGTCCCATTCAAACTCCTTCTTATTTCTAGTTAAATATTGTAAGCCCAAGAATACTGTACTGAATATTAAAAAATTAGATACGGCTCCAACATAACTTGAATCTAACCCATAAAGAAATCCAATCAATATCCCGCAACCAAAAATAACTGGAGTGTGCATTGTCATAATCCTTAATGATGAAGTAGTACCTTCTGAAAATCCATCAAGGTGAGCCATCTCTAAAAGAATACCAATATAAGTTCTAGCGTTTGTCCCCTTCTTCCATTTCTTATCTAAGGATTTTATTATCCTTCGATTTATACTATTATTCTTAACCATCGATTCGCCCCCAAAACATCCAAAGTGCTCCTATTGCAATCATTAAAACTGACATCCATAATTTATCAGCGAGTATACTTCCAACAAACCATACTTGAGAACAAACTATCATGACTCCTCCATTTATTGAATTCTTAATATCTTTAACTTGTTCCATACTGCTCCTCATCTTTTACGTCTTTAAAAATACGGTTAAGATTAAACTTAGTCATGCTCTTGGCTTGACCTACTGCTAATCCTATATACTTACACCTGTTACAAATCTTTCCGTACTTTGATTGGTGGTTGAATAATTCCATACAAACATCACAATATTTTGCCATTCTTTTTTAGGTACGCTCCAATTTTATTATGTAATTTGTCGAGACCAATCAAGGACTCCTCTTCCTCGAAAACTGTTTTCTTTTTGATGACTTCTTTTATAATATCATCCTGAGGCCTTTTAGATTCTGATTGACAAACAACTGCTAGCTTAAATGCTGTAATCTTTTTAGATTTTAGAAGTTGCCATGATTTTTCTGTTGCCTTATCAAGAGCTAAGCATCTCTTAACTTTTACGTAAGACATATTCATATCTGTAGCAAGTTTAGATACCATAAAATTTTTACCCCAGATATCTTGACCAGCTTTGTTAGCTTTAGATAATACTTCCCATTCTAAGAGAGTAAGATTAGAACGGATGATATCTAGATTATTTTTATATTCTAAATATTTTTTTACCTTAGCACCCTTCTCTCTTTTTTCTCTACGGGCTATTTTTTCTTTATTATTTAAAGCCATATAATATACTACCTACTTACTCCTTTAAATATGTTTTGGTTTCTAGTTCTTAGATTTAGGTCCTTCGATTGCTTTGTCTTCTTTTATCTCATCTTCCAATCTTTGGTAAAGTTCGTCGTCGTCAAAATATTCAGCTTCGATTTCTTTTGTTCTTGTTAAATCGTTGCATTGTAAAATTGCTGCTATCTCGTCGAGTTGGTTTTTCATTACATCGACTTTAATAAAAAGTTCCTCGAAGTTTGTAAACTTCTCTGGCTTATCACATCCTTCAAATTCTACTTTAGCATCTGCTTTTATCATATCAATTTAATATGCTCTTTGTTTAAAAAACTTTCTGAAGATTTATCAAGTTCCTCTTTCCATAATTTATAGAGCTCACATTTACTTGGGTCTTTTCTATATCTACAAATACCTCTTTTACGTTTCCCTCTAGTTTCTTTTTCGGCATAACGATGAGAACATGAAATACCCATGATTGCTCGGTAAGGGCAATCAACTTCTTTCATTTTATTTAACGAACCTCGCTCTCGCTATCGTACAATCAAGATGACATCTGTGGCATAAATATTCTCCGTCGAAAAATACTGCAGAGACAAGGGGTACACGCGCTCCACAAGAGAAGCAGTCAACCGTGGTCTCATCAGTTTCCATTATTTTCCTTAGAGGTTAATGCTTTTATATCTTGTGTTGATATGTTATTAACTTCTAAGTGACGACGGTCAGGTTTGTTAAACCAAAAGATTTTAATATTAAAGATGCTTTCTAATTCTCTGTATAACTCTAGCGTTTTCTTGGGGCCACGGCAATTTGATTTACATTGGAATAATAAAAGATGGTCATCGTGATGTGCAATGCCATCGAAGTCAGCGGTGTCTTCTCCGTGGGATATGTGGTAATCATGAGAAAATCTAGAATGTGGAAACATATAACAATTTCTATATCCATTATCCTTTAGCCACTTACGAACATGACTATTAGTACGCTGCATTTTTGAATAATTATTAATAGCCATAAATTTTAATTAATCTTTATACTATAATAATGTTTCTGACTACTTTACCCAATTAAGCTTTCCACTTTTTTCTAGATTATCTTTTGCTAATAACCACTGATGATTCTCTGGGAGGAAGGCTTCTTTTACTTGCTCTTCATCATCAAAATCAAATGTCCAAAGAGGAATAATATGGTCGATGTGCCAATCATGAACATTATCTGGCTTTGGTCCTAAGTATTCAAAAATTGATTGGTAGTCTATTCCATATTTTTTTGATGGTTTAACTTTGCCATTTTCAGAATAACATTTAAATGCTGTACGTAATCTACTTCTAAGTCTAGACTTTATGTTAAAGCAGGGGTCTGAATGATATCTCTTCTTTAAATATTTCAAATTTTTTTTAATTACATATTCCTTATTTTCTTTGTAATATTTTTGAGCACGTATAATTGCCGCTTCTGGATTTTTTCTATATAACTCCCTTTTTTTTTTCGATATAATATCTAGATTCTCTTCTCTATATTTTTTATCATATATCTTTTTTATACCCTTATTCTTTTCGGAATATTCCTTCTTTTGTATAGAGAGGGTTTCTTTATTTTTCTCTCTATAAAGTTTATCCCTTATTCTAATCTTGTCCTTATTTTGCATACGATATTTTTTACCAGACAATTTTATCTCAGCCTTGTTTTTCTGATAGTATTTTTGTGACCTCTCTCTATATCTCTCTTTGTTTTCTTCGGCGCGTCTTTTGAGGTCCGCAGCGATAGCAACCTTATTCTTTTCACGATACTTTTTTTTATATGCTTTAATTTTTTTAGCATTTTCCTTAGCATATTTTTTTGAATAGGCAATTTTTCTAACCCTATTTTTCTTATTATATGCTTTATCATAAATTGACTTTGCTTTCTTGTCCATAAGATTATCTAAAGACTATCACTTTTAAAGTTAACCATTGGTCCCCCATATTTCTTTGAAACATTCTGATGGATGTTGCTCGCATTCCTCAGAATAAATTTCACTGAAAGCCTTATGAGTACACTCATGTACACAGGTTCTGTACGCAACCTCGGGTGTCATCTCATAAGCTACATTGATACATACCCAATCGCCACGAGAATCCCGAGTATTAGTTATCTCATTTACAACTGTTTCATTTGGAGAGTAATGAATATATAACCCATTAAATTTTCTTTCATTTGAAAAGTCTTCATAAAGTTCACTACCAGACCAGCCTAAAGAAAACACAGCCGCAATAACAAATACTGCAAATGCTATATCCCAATTATCCATTAGCCACATCCTTATTGAATCTTTCTTTAGAGCAATCCATACAAAGGATTTCCTGGTCATGTAAGTTCTTGATTGATACTCCTAATATTCTTAGACATTCTGTGCAGTGGACTATATATAATTTCATTCACTACTCCTCCATGAAGCCGGAGCTGTTGGGGCTGCGGGCTTCTCTACTGAATTTTTATTCATTTTTATAGGTAAGCTACCTCCACAATAAGCGTAGTTGTCACATACGTATCTATCGCCCGACATCGTAACGTGTATATCCATGGGGATTTTGCAGACTGGGCAGAGTGGATTTTCCATCTTATAGTTTTGAAAGAGCCTCCTCTATTAAATCTTTTTCTTTTCTGGCTTCGTTAATCATGTGAGCAAAGTCTGGCAGCCCGCCTCCGTATTTACATGTGTCACAATAAAAAAGTCCGTGAGAATCTTGAAATCTCCAAGGGCCTTTGCACTTAGGACAGTTTTCGAAGTCGCGCTTCTTTGCCAGGTTAACTATTGAAACAGACTTTGCCCAACCCCTAACTTCTCCTAAATCTTGTTCTGGTATCTCAAGACCATATTTTTCTCTTAATAACATCCTGAGCTTGTTCTGTTGAATAACAGCTTGGTCCTACCTGGCTACAGTCTACTATCCCTTCCATCACAGCAATCAATTCAGAAGGCCCACCACCAGATTGACATCTAAAACAATACCAAGTATTGTTGTTAGTATCAACTCTGAAATTTTTTCCATTATTTGAACCGTGTATCGGATGCTCTCCTTGAAAACATCCATTTCCCATATCTTGTAAATCTATTGAACCAAGAATATTCCCAATTGGTATATCTGTTATATTGTCTCCGCTCCAATTAGATTGAGATGGTGCTCTAGTTACTATTGGTTTAATTTTACGAAAGTAATCATCAAAGACATGCATAAACTTATCATAAGATATTGTTTGTATTGGTAAATCATCTATTAATTCATATTTAGAACCATCTGGATGAGTGCTCCCTGCTCCTACACACATGGCTCCTTCACCTTGAAGTTCTCCGGCATGATGAGAATACTTTCCTTTAGAATCTGGATATAGATTAGAATAATGATTAAAGATTATTTTCTTTCCATGTTTATTATCAAATTTGAAATATAGATGTCCCCTAACCTTCATAGTTTTTGGAAAGTGTTGATTGTATAATTCATGTAATTCCATTTCTGGTGTATCATCATCTAATAATCTAAGCTCTGGTCCACCCATTACTCCATAGTTCTCTTTTGGAAAGTATTGTTTAATCTCTTCATATGTGTAATGGTTCTTTTGCCATGCATTTTCAAATGGTCTCTTATCTTTAAAGCGTACACGCAGGAATCTCATATCTTTTAATTGAATAGGAATTACCATCTAGACTCTCCTAATTTAACTTGGGGAGTAGATGGGACAATTGGAATAGGTGTTTGATTATAATTATTATGTATGTCTTGTTGTATCCCCATATTCTCACTCCAACCATTTACCATTTCAACTAAAATTCTTTCACAAGTATCGTAATCTTCCTGTGTTGATTCAAAAGTTGGGTCAAAGTCTCTGAACAAACATCGGTACTTTGTCACTCCATCTAGTAACAACCTGGTGTGATGTTTGCCCCTCCGACTCCACACCGTTTTCATCGGATTTTTGGCTAAGGTCAAAACAACGCCCAAGAGGCCGTCTAAAAATGATTGTTTTGGATTTGTTAAAAAGTGCTGGCAAGAGTCATAAATTGTAACGTAGAATTCGTTTAATAAAAGCGCGAAACGGGGGCAGGGTATATTAAGGTTGTTTTGATTTTGAGCGATTTTAGAGGTACCCCCCTTTACCCCCTTTCGCGCTTTTTTTAGGACGTTTGTTGTGATGAACTTTAGGTGTTTGTCACTCTTAACGAATGGCACAATACGTGACATTGTTGATGGGTCTAGCACGTCTAGCTCTTGATGAATATACTTACTTCTGGATGATGGATTCATCATCATAATAGTCTTCATAGTTGGAATACAATAAATTCCCCCATTCCCAGAATTGGCATTCCTTTTCCTATGTTCAAAGATAAAGTTAAGATTTGCTAATTGATTCTTCACATCAGATACACTCCTGGAATTGTTCACTGCATTATCAATCATCTTCATAAGTTCATCAACAAGTGCTACTCTATTCCTAGTAAGTAAAAATCCAGGTGCAGGTGGCACAGCATTAAAACTAGGTACTAAAGACTTAGGTGTTGAATTCGCGGCTTCCAATATTCCTTCTTGAAACACATTATCCAAACATTCTAGTTCCTGAGTTTTACCACCACCGAAACTACTCCACACAAATAGATGCATTGGATAGCCATCAACTTTACCACTTAATAATTGAGCATGTCTAAGTATTGTGTAGTCCTCTGGTTGATTATAAATTAATCCATTCTCATGTGTGAATATATAATCTTTCATAGTTTGATAAAATTCTTTATCATCCATATTGTTTTCTTCCATAAATTTCTTAGCATATGGAACAAGTTCTTCTGGTGGCCTAGCTCTAATAGTGCTCTCTGCTTCTTTGCAGAAAAAGAAGTTAGTGGAACCTCGGCAAGCTAGATTCTTTTCAAACTCTTTTTTATGAGGAACTCTAACAGCCATACCCTTGAACTTATGAACCTCGTGATTCTCTAACTTTTCCTTAGCAAGTACGATGTATTTTATACCTCCGGAAGATACGGTGTACACCCAGAAGTTTTCTTCAAGAACTGCTCTTTCCCTACCATCCTCATTTTTATTGTAAGTATCATCTACAAATTTATAGGTGACTATCTCGTCTCCTTCTTTGTTCTTCCTAACTGCTTCTGAGATAAGTGTGATGGTTGTCATAAATTCGTGGTCCAGTATTTGAGGTTTACCTATAATCTCATCTCCAATAGAAAATATTTGGAATAGTTTCTCGGCTCCTTTTAATTGCGCGTAGTTCTTTTTCTTAATTCTAGGCCACGAACCTTTGTAATAATCATTATCCGGTATCCAATTTATGCTTGGCTTATATGATTCTATCTCAGCTTCATTAGCAGCCTCTAATAAAATTTTTTTTTCAGCTTCTTTATCTTCACTTGCTTGCCCAATCTCTTTGACATAAATATCTAGCTGCTGTCTTAGTCTTTTAGGATTTTTATCGAAGTCATCAGCTAAATCTTCGATAGCTTCGTCTTGGTCTTCTATAGATAACTTAACAAGCTTTTTGAGTTCGTCGTATACATTTTTGACTTCCTCATTGCTTGTATCGCTCATCCTTTCCACCCCTCGATAATCTTAATAGAATCCAATCTTACAAAAACAATATTATCATTAATGTCCCGAAGTTTAATCCAATCTTCACCGTCAGATAGCACGACTCCTTTGTAGTACATTCCATTGGTAAGAGAAATTTTAACTTTCTGTCCCGAGAAGGACTCATCTTTTTTTTCAATTATTACCATGTATTATTCCTCATCACCGAAGACGTTTCGGCCTCGCAGAGTTATGGGCTCGTGCGAGATTCTAGAAGTAGGATTGCTTTCTTTAAAAAACTTCCTGGACTATTTTTAAGTTACACCATAGATTTATAAATCCTACCTACATACTATTATTAATAACGTGGGCGAAGAAGTGGCTTATACACCTTACCTCCGAGCTCACGTTATTATAATAAAAATGGAAACACAAGTATTGATTCACGCTGACTTAATAGAAGGCGGAGCAAGAGACCAAATAAAGTTAATGGCATCTAGCCCAGCGTTCCACGGGTTGATTGCAATTATGCCGGACACTCATGTTGGTAAAGGCGCAGTGATAGGGTTTACTGGA
>Ga0307928_10001205_pt1 | contig 19630 bp, 30 predicted proteins | sample AceLakmetagen232_FD_201815 | JGI IMG/M metagenome (GOLD analysis project Ga0307928, IMG submission 201815) | Saline water microbial communities from Ace Lake, Antarctica - #232 | ecosystem: Environmental > Aquatic > Non-marine Saline and Alkaline > Saline | place: Antarctica: Ace Lake... | reverse complement strand
CAGAGGTATTTGCTCCACCGTCTTTGCATAAATAGATACTTCCAATATTAGCTACTACTACATCTTCAGGTGAACCGTAACCGTAAAATATTCTTACTTTTTCCCCATCGCCTGCGATAACCTGATAAAGCTTTTTAAACATATTATTAAGCTCATTTATACCTTCAGGTGTTTTTAAATCATCTTGCGAAAGTTCTCTGTATCCATCCATAATTTATCCTCACTAATTCTTCTACAATATTGAGCATATTCCAATTCCAGCTCCGATTAAGATTTCTTCTAAAAGTAGTCCTTTAATCAATACATCGTCCCATTTCCACTTAGTAGTCAGTCCTATATACCAAGGAAGAAAGAGAAAGCAGTAATAAGACCCCGTAGTTAATGCCAACACAGAGGCTATTAAGAAACTTATCACTGTTCTTGTCCAGAAATTAGAGCCGTTTAAAAGTTCTCTTAACCAGCTATCTTCGCCATAGCCTAATGTGAGTATAGGGAATAATAGCCACGCTAATGCCGCTGGTATCCATAGCTGTTGTGTTAGCATAACTATACTGATTATAGCTGGGACGCCTATTCTACGCCAAGCAAGGCTTGTTCCTTTTGCTCCGCCATAGCTATATAAAAGACCTGATAAGATAGTAGTTAATATAACTATTAAGATTTTCACCTTAAGCCTCCTATATAGTATCCTACTACCCAAAAATTGATTGTAAAAGTCCCGCCTCTTATATATTCGAATATTCGTGAAGCAGTAAAAATATCAAATTGGTCTGCATCGTGTCCATAGGCTGTTGCCATCACATCGCCAACCCCCCCATGTAATACTTTCAATCCATTTACGGCACCCGAACCATCTGTTCTTACAGAACAGCTTCCAGCTGTATTTGTGCCAAGACTTACGCCATAACCTTGAATTTTGACTAATTCGGAAAGTGCAGGCACATAATCTGAGCAATTTACATCAGCAAATGCCGCAGAAGAGCCATTAGTTAATGCGTGTGTATCATTCTCGGGGTCGTCATACATAATCCAATCGCCTTGTTGGTAAAACTTAAGAAGAATAGTATTGTCTGTATGAACCCTTACTGCTCCTATAACTCTCCAATATAAAGTGCTGTCATACCAATAAAGTAATGTGCCTACAGTATTTCCTGCTGTATCAGCTTTATCTGGCGGATTTGCACCCAAGAGTTTAATATCACCGTCTGCTTTTACTCCTATATAACACCAACCAGCACCGCCTGCATAACTATCCACTGCCCCATCCCACCAATCGGCTGCGGTTGCTAATGTAAGAGTAGTTCTTGCGGTTTTGTTAACTAAGGTAGCCCCGACTAAAAGCGAGCCTGGCTCAACATATACATCATCAGTAGTTTTATAGATAAGTTCAAACCCGGTTAATATTTTATCGCTTATCTGCGCACCACCCCATTCAGGAGCATCTTCGGCATCATTTATTTTAAGCACTTGTCCCTTTGTTCCTTTTGCCAATCTTACAAGTTCAGTAGCATTGCGGTAAATAATATCGCCTTCTGCTCCAGATGAAAGATTAAGGTCAGATACCAACACCTTCGGCCCCTCATTAGCTGTGGCATCGTGCTTATGCCCTGTTGTTGCATCTACAGCCGCCATAAGCCAGTTGATAATTAAATCAAGTTGTGCCTCTAAATCGGCATCTGTCAAAACCTCATTCCCCCAATCTTTTGTGCGTACTAAATCATTTGGATATGCCATAATTTAATCCTCCTTATAGTTCTTCTAAAGCGATTGCATGAATTTTAACCTTTTTAACTTCTACTCTTTCACCTGTATTTACATTTAATATCTGAAAATTAAACCTTTTCCCAACTGCACTATTAGCAAGGGATTTTGCAATAGTCTTATCGGGTGGTAGAGTAATAATTTCAGATGTATTCACTATAAAAGTGCTGTTTATTAAATCCCCATCAGCCAATACTGAAAATGTTTGTGAGCCGCTATGTGCGCCCCTATCGGCTGACCACTGAACAGTTACCACCCCGTTTGTGCCATAGGCAGTTACTGTAATCTTTGTTAGTTTCATCCTTACTTCATCTATTGGAAATCTCCCACCACCTGCGCTAAAGTCAGCAGAGGTAAAGTCCTTCGTTTTATAATTAGCTTCTGTGTTCTCTCCCGCATCGGAATTATCAGATGTTTCAAGCTCGTAAAGTTTATCTGTCCGAGAAGAACCCACATATAATTCATTGTTAGAAAAAGTCAATAAAGCAGGATAGCCAAAGTTATCGGCTACGGTAGAATTTACAGGTCTATCCATCCACCTGCCAAACTTGGTATCATAAATTCTTAGTTTATTTGGATAGCTTACACCAGAACCACTCTCGTTATAAAAAAGATAGTATTTATTATTCCTATAAATTCCAAATATTCTATTTGCAAAATCTATATCTTCTACAAAGTCGTGATGTATTGTTAAGTTTATCCAATTAGAACCATTCCATAAATAAACCCCTAAAGTAGGATATTTTGATACGAAGAATATCCCTTCATTACCTTTGGCTATAGAATAAGGAGCAGAGCAACCATGTGAGGCAGGTATAGGTCTATATGCAACATCAGGAAAATTCCAGATTGAATATGCCTCAAACTCTGTAAATACCGTTACCTCATCCCCTGAAGGGAAGCCCATAACGCACCCTTGCGTATATCGTGGTAAATCTATATTCCAAGCATCATTCGCTTTGCTAAAGCCATCTGCTGCGTCAAAATTGCCCTTACCCGCGCGAGAGCCATAAACTCTCTCGCTTCCACCCTCTGCTATAAGTCTAAATTTGTGATAATATAACCTATCTCTTGCGTTTGCTGGCGGGTCAGCTAAGGCCGCAATACCAACACCTATTGTTTTCTTCTTAATGTTGTCGGTTGAATTTGTAATGTATAGAATATCCCCGATGGATACCCCGTGGCAAAGTAGTCCTGTTGTAAAAGCCCCGTTATCCGCCTGTGTTAGGGCTGCACCGTTCTCATAGACCAAATCCCCTTCTACCACCGCATAAGTCCTTACAGAGCCATCCTCGTAGTGCTGGATGACCAAATCTATGTCCTCACTCCAAGAAGCACCGCCATCAGCTTCTTTCTTAAATCCTTTAGAGCGTTTCATCCCACCTATGGCTATCGCATCCCAATTTTCTATTATTCTGGCTTCATTAGCTTTAAGTTCTTGGTCTTCGCCAATAGTATTCTCACCACCGGAAAAACTAAGCAACTCTAAAGTCAACTCTAAAGGTTTTGCTCTATCAAGTGCGCCACGGCTTGTTTTATACATTAGTCAAAATGCCCTCCATCCCCCTGTCGATACCCGCCGTTAATCGGCACAGTACCTAAGTCAGGATGAGGTCTATTCTCCTTTAAGTATTCTTTCTCTGTCTTTATTGTAACCTCTGCCACCAATCTATCATAATCCATTTTACATTGTGCGGATAATTCTGTCTTGCTTATTTGCTTTAATAACCAACTTGCCGCATGGTATACTGGGCCTTCTCTATATTCATCAGGGATTATTGACTCATCAGCATCAGCACTTAAAGCTGTTGTTTGTTTCCTAAAATAATACAATTTATAAGTCTCGCCGTTTACTCCACTATTAGTTAGAAACTTCATCTTCTTATCACCTGAATATTCCCACATATAATAAAATGGTTCTGTAGAGCCGTTCTTCTCGTAGCGTTCCCATTGATGTAGGTCTATCTCGCGCCTGCCGTCAATTACCTCATCATTGATAATAAGACAAAAAGTTTCAAGCCAACCAGCAGGAACATCTAATTCAAGGTCTGCTATTGCTCCGGTAGCGTATTCTCTTATGCAATGGCTGTCCTTACAGAAGTGAATATCCCCTCTATTAAGAGCCGCCTTTCTTCGTGCTAAAGGAAATGCGTCATCCGTAGAAGTATTTGAATCTCCTAAAAGTTCTGACAATAAAGCTTGCTGTTCAGCGAAATCCATAATTTAAACCTCCAAAAGTTCTGCTACATTTCGTTTTAAAAGCTTCTCATAAGCGTTAGCCCAAAGATGTATTTCTTTATCTATGTTGTAGTTTTCGTAAACATTGTCATAGGCATTTTTGCCTAATTTTAATCTTAGTTCTTTATCTTTAACCAACTGCTCCATTGCCTGAAACCATTGGTCATCATTCACAAGCAACCCTACATTCTTATCCTTTATTACAGGAGAGTAAGGCGGTACATTAGAGGCAATAGTCGGTATCTTCATTACTGAATATTCAAGATATTTAATTGCTGACTTGCTTCTGTTAAACTCATTATCAATCACAGGACATAATCCTATGTCTAAATTCAAGGTCGCCAACTTATAAGGATAAGCCACATATTTTACCCAATTATGCCATTCTATTCTGTCCTTTGGAACATCCTTAAACAAACCCGCAATACTCATATCACCAAAGAATACAAACTTCACATTTTTATATTTTTTTATTATTTTCTTAATCGCCTTTGAAACCATAAATAAATCCTCATAATGAGAATTACCACCCTGCCAACCTATTCTTACCTCTTTTTTCACACACTCAACTTGCGGGTAAAGGTCAAAATCAACCAAGTTTGGCAAAACTACAGTATTCTTATTTATCTTTAGGAAGTTCTCCTGCAATATAGGCGTTGTCGTGCTTACCATATCTGACCTTTTAAATGCTGCTCTAAAATAATCCTGCCGAGTAATATTATCCTCTATGCTAAACCCATTTTCTCCGTCTATCCAAAGCATATCAACCTTACCGTCAGGCCACTTAAACTGTACGTTGGTTGTGCCATAATAGCGATAGGCAGGATTAAGGGGAGATACATTATATGGATGATCGTCATAATCAGCAACTATAATTTTACCGTGTTTTTGTGCTATCTTTAGAAAGTTAAACCACCTATCATCCTGCGGTCTTTGGAATAGAATAATATCCGTTTCAATTATCTTCTGTGTTACAAACTCCAAATCCATAGCATTCTGCGGATGTAGGGTTAATATATCCGCCAGCTTATGTTGTTGAAGCTTATATAACGGCTGCACAACTCTATAATGATTAGCCGCCCCTACGCTCCTCTCAAAACCTAAGATTTTCATTGTTTACCGAAAGGACAAGTTTCTCCAGCGGCTTTTCGCCTGCCATTCGACTTGCCTTCGCCTTTTCTTCTATACGAGTCTTTATGTGGCCCGCTGCCATCCCTCTTACCCTTTTGATTGTATCCCATTTTCTTCCTCCTGATATTCAAACTCTCTGATAACCTTAGTCATTGCAAAGTTATCGTCTGGCCCCCAGCTTGCACGATAGGGATAACCCAAGCAGGAAGGGGGATTATCCTTCGGGTCATCTTTTAATATACTCCATCCAAAGTCTATAAGTTTTATTACTTCATTTTTTACCATTAGGTTATTAGGTTGTATGTCACGGTGTTCTATCTTATATTCCTTCAAATCCTTTATAATCTCTATGAGTTGTTTTTTCCAATCCTTTGGCAAGTTCTTGACAATTAATTCTTCTCCACAATCCTCTATCTCTATATCATCTTCGCCCATTCTATATATTTGAGGAAAGTGTTTTGAATTACAACCTGCAAGAATACGAGCTTCGTTACCGATCAAATCATATTCCTTATAGGCGGTCTGTTTCTTAATAACCTTACCATCCTTTTTCTCAATAGAAGCCGTTGCACCTTTCATATACTGATTAAACCTGCCTACTGTCGGGTCAGAGGGTTTAGTCCAACCTACATCGGACTCCCTTAATGCCTTTAGAATTTCCTCTGTGGATACATCACCAAGCCACTTTTTATAGTTATTTTGATTTTTATGGTGGCAAGCGTGATAAGATAATGCTATCCTATGGAGTGGTAGGTTAGGAGTAAAAAATCCATTAGGGTTATATACTCGTGTTTCAAGTAAAAGTTTCTCAAAGCTAACAGGATAGTAACCATCACCAATGCTTCGGACATCTACTTGTATAAAGCTACCATTCACAGGTACTTTAAACTGTACCCTGGGAGCAGGGTAAACCTGAATTGCTTTAGGATATATCTCTTTCCAGTGGTCAAAGTCATAAACAAGCAAATCCAAATCGGAGTGGCTACCCAATTCAACTTGATAAGGTAGTCCTTCCCAGTTTCTTAATACAATGTAAGAAAAGCTTATATCATTCATATATGAGAAAAACTGTTTTATATCTTGCATTACTTGTCCTTGTTTAATAAACTCCTTGTTTGTTCCACACCTATCTCCGAAAACAACTCAAATGGATGCTTTCTGTTCTTGCTCACAAACGGCACAAGCTTAATACCATTATCATTGAGTAATTTCTTATCAAGATATGCTTTAGTAGCATCAGGATTAGTTAAGTATTCATCTGCCCCATATTTCTTGCATATCTCAACTATTCTCTCTGTTCCTTTTTTATTTGTCGGAAAATCAAACTTTATTTTCTTTGTGTCTATCGCCAGTAAATTAGCAACAGAATAAATCCATTGCATATTAATATTAAGAAGTGATTGTCCTGTGGTGTAGTATTTATCTATTATCGGCACGTTCCCATGGTTTACAGGATTAGTCCACCACTTACCATTTACCTGACAACGATTAGTCCAGCTATTCTTTTCAAACTGTACCTCTGTAAGAATAACGAATATATCACTTTTGTGCATTTTCTCAAAGAAAGGCATCCAAGGCAAAAAATTTGGCTGATGACAAGCTAATAACATTTGTAAATAATCCTTTCCATTTTTTCATATTCAAGAAAAGGTATCGGTTGATAAACTTCGTCTTTATGGGTTTTAATTGCCATAGTGTCTATCATCTTCTCCTCGCAAATACAGCAGGTACACCATACCAGACTTGGTCAGCCGGTATATCTCTTGTTACAACACTTCCAGCACCTATCAAAGCATTTTCCCCTATTATAACACCAGTCACGATAATACTACCCGCGCCTATTGAAGCACCATCTTCAACATAAATATGCCCCCATTGCCCCTTGCCACTTGGGGGATATTTGTCATTTGTAAAAGTAACCCTTGGTCCTATAAAGCAGTTGTTACCTATCACCACATTGTTTGGTATAAAAGTAAATGCCCCAATCCTATTATTATCACCTATCTCTACATTATCATCTATTTCCACATAAGAACCTATTGTGTTATCTTTACCTATCTTGGCAGTAGGATAAATATTTGTATATCTCCATACGGTATTATCTAAATTAAGAAATACTCTATTTAACCAATTCGTCATTGCCCTTGATAAGGCAAGATATAAACTCTGTAGGAATTTGCGCATTTATTTTTTCCATCCCCTCTAAGACACAGTGTCCGCCTATTCTTCCTTCAGGCGGGTTAAGATTAAACTTCTTGTGATTTTCACCAATATCTTCATTTGATACTTGTGTTAAAAAATCATTATATGATTTCGTATATTGCTTAATTGCCTCATAAGGAACATTGAATTTATCACAACATTTCTTAGCATATCTGGCAAACTCAATAGCAACCCCATACTGTGTTAAGCTTAAAAGCTTGGCTAACTCTGATACGGAAGAAGGTATTACAGGATAACCTTGAATTAGCGTAGGGGCTAAATAATCAATAGCCTTTTTAATATCTTGTTCGTTCTCTCCGCCAAACATCATAGGATACAGTTCTATGCCCTTTTCCATACAAGAATGGTCGCCTCTAATTGGAGCATGAATTACTGCGTTATCTAAAAACTCCGAATATAACAACTCATTTAATTCTTTGGTTGTGCCCACAGGAACAGTGGAATGGATAAAGGTCAATTCTGGTCTATAAGGGCCAATATAAGAGTTTGTTGTTGCGGCAAAATTCTTATGATATGGATAACAGATATGCAGAACATCTACCTTAAAGGGTATTTGTTCTTCTTTGTCTTTGGTGTAAATATCGCCATAAGACTTGCTTAATACCTTATACAATCCTTGTCCTACCTCACCCATACCAATAATTAAAATCTTCACCAATCTACCCCTCTACCAACCTCTTGGTAATAATCAAAATGCTTTTGGCTTTTTATATGTTGAGAATGTAATCCTGACCAATGTCCTATATCCTGGACTACAACTTTCGATGCCCAACCTACTTTCGGGTCTTTTTCTATAAGTATCTGTTTTAATATATTAAATGCCCCTGTAATCCCTTTAATGTCATGCCTCTTAAATACAATATCCTTAACTAAATCCATATACATAAACCAAAGACCACCTACTATCTTTGAAGGCATATAAGGCAATCCCTGTTCCTTGCCATGCTTAAAAGCAGCATTTGAAGGGAATACATTAGGAGATAGTATTTCTACATCTGATTTCTCAAATATATCAAGTAAGTCATTAAGCCAGTTTTTAGGTACTAAGCAATCGTTACCTATTACACCCATAATGTCAAAATCTTTAAATTTTGCCCATGCAATAAATTCTATCAATGTATTACGAAGACCCTTATTTTCTTTATGGATACCTATTGTCTTGTTAGGCAACTTAGAACCATTTAATATCTTATCTGTTCCATCGTTTGACCCATCATCAATAAGAACAAAATGCGTATTCTTATATTCCTGCGCTTCCTCTAACGCCTTAATGCACTTGACTGCGTACTCAGGCCTTTTGTAACACGGCACAAGTATCGCTATCTTTAAGTCTTTTCTTGGCTTCGGTAACGGCATTACTAAACTCCTCAAACTCTTTTAAACTTAATTCCAACCGTAAATCTCTACACTTGATATGTATATATTTTTCATCCTCAAACCCTGCACCTTCAGAAAATATCTTATCTTTATTCTCATTATAGAGGTTTTTATTAAGATTAACCTGTATTCCGGCATTATAAGCATCTGTGGCTACTTTCTTCCTACATAACTCTATGTGTGTGCCTTTTTTCGGCTCTGGTTGCCCCAGCTTGCCCCATCTATCAAGTGCTGCGACTAATCCCCTGCTTAACTCAATAAAGTCGCTTAGACTCAATGTAATGCGTAAATTCCTATAATGGAAATGAAATTGCTCGCAAAGTTCAACAACCAGCCGATTATTGAATATAGACTTGTTTGATATATCTTTCTTGGCTAATTTAATAAGTGATTGTCCCATTATGCCACCTGCTTTGATACAGCACCGTAATAGACCTTTACCTTGCGTAATAAGCCCATTGGCTCATCCCCGCGCATTATCCCTCTCATAAAGGATCGCCAGACCTTCTGGTTTTTGTTATCCCAAAAGTTCCTATAAACCATATTTGTCATAAACATATAAAGTTCGGTAGGTATTACATAGGCAAACTTAAAGTCTTTTTTATCACTCCACCCTTTAGGATTGCCCTGCTCTTTGAGTTCTTTCTGTTTTAAGTAATTAACCTTTCGTGCCTCTACGCAAAGTTTAGGGAAGGTATAGAGTTTATTCTGAATAAATTTATCAGATACCTTATAGAAAAATGACTCGAGATTAGATATTGCTTGGGGATTTTCTTTTAGAACCTCGGCAACAGCGTTAGTTCTTAATTCTTCATTTGGAATATTCTGTTTCATTTAACTACTCCTAAGCCTAATAACCAATATTTAAAATTCATTAAACGCTTAATATTCAAACAATCAAAATAATGATTCATTATCTTAATACCTGACTTAAAATACCTTAAATGCCCCTTGCAGTAAAAAGTGGGTACACTAAATATCAACCTTGTGTCCTTCTTTAAGTTCTTTATAACACCAATATCTTCTTTTATGTGTTCTAAAACCTCTGTCGCTATGGCTATGTTATAATCCCCTTCGTAATTCTTTTTATCATAAGCATCTGCTACCATAAAGTTTTGAGGGCTTTTACTCTTAGCAATCTTTATAGCTTCCTCGCTAAAATCAAACCCTTGATAATTCCTAAGTTTCTCATCGTATAAATAATGTGCTAACTGCCCTGTTCCGCAACCTATCTCTAAAATATGAGGGTCATTTAAATTCTTCAAAATATGTACTATCTTGCGCCAAAGAGGATAATATATTGACTTTGAATAGTGGTCTTTGTATCTCTTTGTATCTCTGTATATCTCGTTGTATTCTTTACAGGTTTGTTCCATCTTAATCCCCTAAAGGGGGCAGTAGTAATCTGCCCCCCTTATAATTAATAAATAGCCTCAGCTTATTGCACCTGAGCTATTTAACTGACTTTGTTCTGCGTGAGCCTTCTCATTGCCCCACTGCAAGCACATTTCACCTTCAAGCCATCCTTTAATGGTTGAAGATGTTGGCGCGCCTTTGTACTGCCTGATATCCCTAAGAACGGCTATCTTCAGCATCTCTGGTGTAATTATAGCTAAGCGTGCTACTTCGATGTGTCTATCAGGTATGATGTCCAATGTTCCGAATGAACCTTCATACTTATTGATGTTAGCAATCGCTTGCCTCGTTGAAGCTTCAATGTTGAAAGTGAACCCAGTTTTTGCGGAAAACTTCTTAGAGATTACTCTCTTTTGATAGCCACCACAAATTAATGCTCTTGGGTTTCCGCCAGCATCCCATATCTCCTGCAATCTTTCATTGACTACATCTTCGGTAAGCTGACTAACTGCTGCTCCAGATGTACCATCAGTGCCTAGTCCAGTGTTGGTTGCAATAGCACTTAGGATACCTCTTGACTCTCTACCTATTGCTGATGTACCTATTGTCCTATCACCCGTTGAGAGAATAATCTTCTCGTAATCGGTAGCAATCTCTTTCATTGCCATCATTACCTCACGGGCAATATCATCCTTTATGCCTGCCTTTGATACGGAAATCTGGGTAAAGGATACATCCCAGTTTCTTAGGCGTATTTGAGTGTAATTGTAAAGCCTTGTCCTTACACTCGGTCTTGAATAGCTTAAAGCCGCACCCTCAACAATACCTGTCCTACTTGCTGATGCAAGTGCATCCTCTTGCCATTCATGTTTCGTGGAGGTAGCATTTATCTTTTTGCTCATACTATATACAGGTGTTTCATCAGCAAAAAGGTCAGCTATGACATCCGTCAACCCCTCACGATTCCCTATTGCACTATAACTTGTTAAATAACCTGCCATGTTCCCTTACCTTTCTTTAAATTCATCGGGGATAAGGTCATCAACGCCAAACATTCCATCCGCTTTAACAAAATTCTTCCTATCCTCATCAGTACCACCCCTACCAGCTTTCTTTCGCAAATCAGTAAGTTTGGTTTTGCCTTTTTCACCTTTGAGAATATTGCTGTCAAGCGTAGTCTTGCGCTTCAGTCTTTTAAGCGTTTTGCCTGTTGCATCTACCCTTTCTTTGCCAACGGAAAACGATTTCTTTATTTTCCAATGGTCTGCTGCCAGTCTTAGAGCCATTGCCTGCCCTTCCTCACTCCCTTGAAGCTTGGGATATTGAGCATAAATTGATTCGGCAAGCTTTTTAATTTCAGGGACAGCTTCTTCTAAGTTCTCAATCTCGGAGTCATTTGATATCTCATCTCCTACCTCATTAAAGAGTTTTATCTGTGTCTTGCGAAACCTTGTAGGATATGTTTTTACAGATTCATCAATTTTATCCGAAAGAACCTCTAAGTCATCAAGACGTTTCTCATCAACTTCTTCGCCCTTTGCAAGACCACGAGTCAATGCCCTAATTTCTGTCTTAACAGCTTGTTTGTGCATATCAAGCTTATCAAGGCTCATTTTCTCAAGCCTTGCAGTATCAGAGTCGGTATTTGATGGTTCCTCCTTATGTGTCTTAGCTGTCAAATCATCAATACGTTTCTGCATTTTATTGATAGTTTTCTCAAACTTGGACTTAGGGATTAACTCCTCATTGCCGTCATCGGATTTAAGCTGCTTCTTGTAAGTCAATTCCTTCTCGGTTAAGTCCTCATCCTTAGCTTTAAGGATTTCATCATCTGTTTTATCTGACTCAAACTCCTCTACTTCGGATTCTTTCTTATCCTCTTTCTTTGCTGGCTCCTCTTCCTTCTTCGGCTCCTTCTTTGCTTCTTTACCTTTTTCCTCATCAGTCAAAGGCAAATTAAGGGTAGATATAACGGCATTCGCCGCATCTCTCTTCCTATCCTCGACATCTTTGTTTTCCGCAAGCAAATCCTTTTGTGCTTGCGGGTCTATTTCTTTGTTTTCTACTACCATTTTACACCTTTCCTTTCTCTCATTTATAGCCAGTGGGAGGCTTGTCAGGCTTGCACAGTTTTAAGTGATTGAGGCACTCATAAGTTTTTAGCCTTTAGGGGCTTCGCCTGACGGTTTTACTTCGTTGTCCTTTAGCTTCTCAACTAATAATTGACTTTTAATATCCACACATTGGTCAAGTCGTTCTGTTAGCTTATCCAACGACTCAATCCTGCCCAAAGTTCTATCGGCTGGTATATTTGTATCTCTGCGCCCATCTTCAAGTTCTTCAGATATTATGCCTGCAATAATACACTTTAGTAAACTTCCAAAATTTCCTTTTAATGCACCTTCTACAATCTGCCCAATTTCTATCTGGTCATCTATGCTATTCCTTTTAATCTTCTCATCAAATGTCATAATCTCCCCTTAATCTGGCGCATATTTCTTGCCTTGTATTGGTTCAAGCATTTTCTCTTTCCATACATCCATTAGTATCTCAACCTGCCTCATTTCTATACCCTCTTGATTGGCTTTCTCTTTTAGCTGTTCCATCATCTGCTCTTGCATTTGCTGTTTTCGTTGCTTATCTTCTTGGCTATATAGAATCTTCTTACCTATCCTTGAGTCATAATCGGTTAAAAATAGCTTCTTTAACTCATATTGGTTTATATCAGGGTCTCCAGCAAATATCTTTAGCAAATTAAAGGCTTTGTTTGCCCTTAAAACAGGATTAGTATTGTCTAACCGCCCATTAGGCACTACATTAAACTTGCCTTGTGTTTCCCGCCTTGTCATCTTCTGCGGTTCCTCGCCTGTAATTAAAATCTCTTCTTCATCATCACCAAACTGCTCATAGAGAGCATCTATCTGAAAATACACTCCAGCCATTTGTTGCTGCCATACCATTAAATCAAGCGATTGTACCTCACCCTGTAAGGATGATATTAAATCAACCTCTGCCTTTGTTTTCTTGCCCCCTGGGCCTGTACCTGGGAGATTGTTTATCTCGCTTAACCCTGATGTTACGTTGCCTATTCTTTGATCCGCCCAAGACTTTAGATATTGAGCAGCTTGATAAAGGATAGGCTGGCTTATATTCGCTTGTTGCCTTATCTCATAATCAGATGTTGGCCCATTGGTTTCAACCGTTTCACCTGGAACATACCTTCTGTTTTTAAGATTGGTAACAGTGTTTCTTCTCATTACCACCACAGGCCTGTTGACTATCGTGCCATTATCCTCTGCTTGCTCTATCGCCTTAGATATGCCCTTTTGGAAGTCCTCATCAAGCGCGGGAATGCCTCTTGGGGTGTAAAAGCCTGTATCGTTTAACTCTCTTCTTACCTGCACATAAGGAAACAATCCGTGGTCATAGGGTACTTCAATAAACCTTAACACATCATTGGGGTTGTTATCCGGATAGGTTGCGATACATCTTTTCTTTACCCCTTCATTATTTATGTCATACCATACACAAGTTTCGTGTAGATTAATTACATCATCTTGTTCAGATGAATTGCCTTTCTTATCACCCCAACCAGAAATCTCATCATCGCTGTATTCTTTGTACTTCTCAACTTCCATATCGTTCTTTAATTGAGTAGTAGTCCTTGTAAATGGCTGGTCTATAAATCTCGCTAACTGAATATCGGTTGTATCGGTAGGAACAACTAAGTCCTCTTTAATATCACAAGCAGTTACTTTGGGTCTGTTGTTCTCAACCTCAATAAAATTAAACTTAAACTTTGTTTCCCCTTCCCTAAACTTTACTATGGCTTTGTCTATCTCCTCAAGGTTCTCCTCAAAGTCAGGGTCAACCCCTAATTCTTCAATAATTATTACAAGTAATGCTTCATCTGTTACGCTGGGGTCTTTAATAGCGGTAAGAGTTTCTCTGTTTAAGTCCTCTAAATCAAACTCATCTTGATAGTTTCTTGTGGTATATTCCCAATCTGTCTTAAATACTACCGACCCTTTTTCAAGGGCTTTATCTGTACCAATGCAATACTCTTGGAAGAATTTAACCTTTGTCCTCATACGCCAATCAAATAAAAGCTCTCTCTTCTTAGCTGGCTCAACATCTTCAGAACCATAAGGCTCAAAGGTGCAAATAGGTGATGTACCAAAGGGAAGGTTTATATATGAGGGTTTAATGCGGTTGATATGAGAATCAATTAAAGGTATTGAATAATCTGCCTGCCCGTTCCAGAAAGTATCTTTCTTCTGCCTGTAACCAAAGCGAAGCCTCACTAATTCCTCTATTTTATTCGCCCAAATAGTTCTATCAACTGCCATTACATCTTTGGCTGTATTGGAAACAAAATCTTTAATTTCTTCTGTAATCTTTACTGAATAAACTTCTTTTAAGCCTTCAGGGTGTGTAGTCTTTCTACTCATTTTCCTGCCTCTAATTTCTTTTTATCAGATGTAAGCTCTACAATAGCAGCATCTATTTGTTGTTTTTCTTCAGTTTCCTGTGTTGTTTGCTGTTGCAATTCATCAAGTCTTTTTTGCACTACTTCTTTTCTATTCTTAAGGGTTATAATAGCATCTTCAACTAACTCTGCACCTTTACGATAATTTATATCCATTTTATCCCCCAATTTATTCCCCATTTTGTCCTCCGTAATGCCAAGGCATTGCTACCTTTTGACCTGCTTCAATTAATTCACCATGCCCTTGACGGTCTATCGGGTCTTCCTCTTGCTTCTTAATAACTTGTGCAGAGTGAAGATAAGAACGAATACCCCAATTAGCCAATGCTAATGAAATTACACAATCATCGTGTTTACCCTCTGGCGCACTGTATTTAATCTTTCCACTCTGTCCTAAAATATAGGTAAACTGTCTTAATTCCTCAATCAAAACATCTATCCTTGGGAAAGTAATCAACCTTTGCTCTATCGCTATCACAAGCTGGTCAATTAACCGCCCCTTAGAATCATTGGTAAACTTATACCCAGGTCTTTCGCCATCATAATAAAGGCTTATATTTGCTTGTTGTAAGTCATCAACAATCGGATCACCTATTCCTGTAGAGTCTATAATAGTTAAGGCATTGTTGTATCTATGAGCTAACCTTTGTATGCGTATCTTCTGCTCTGGCCAGCTTATATCTTTAAATCTCTCAAAGGCTACCACTTCTCTTGTGGTGCTATCTATTACTGTAAGCACCGTAAAATCCTGTGTCTTTGCTAAGTCAACACCCATTACATAAAACCTACCTGCTACTGATGGCATTAATTCCCCTACAATACAAGAACGCACACCCCTAAACACACCAGCGTCATCCTCTAAAAACTCTGCCATCACTTCTTGCCTGAATAATCTATCAGACATATCCTTCTTCATTTGTTCTATTTCGTCTTTCGCTATATATTTATTTATTGCGGTAGGATGTTGCCAGCTTACCCAACCCTCTTCTTGGTTTACGCCCTTCATATATAAATCATAAAACCAATTATGAGCTTTAGGGGTAGAGATAAAGGTAGCAGGACCTTGTGAGTCTGCTAACATAGGGCGTATAATCTCTGGCCATACATTTGGTTTCATCATAGCACATTCATCTAATCCAGCACTTTTTAAACCAGAGCCGCGCAAACTATCTTCGTTGTCCGCGCCTTTTAACTCAATCTTTGTACCAATTTTAAGGTGTTCAGCATAAAGTTCTTGTTCGTTATATTTCCAAGCAGGGTCAACCCGCAGTATTGCTTTTAGGCGTGTCCAGCAAATTGACTTAGCTTGTTTATAGGAAGGGGCTATTATCCAATGAAGTCCTTTATCAAGATATGCTTTCTTAATCTGCTCTTGGAGGAGCAATTCTGTCTTACCCCCTCGCCTACCAATAACGATAACCCTATACCTTGATGGGTTATCGTGTATCTCGTTTTGGTATTCCTGGGGCTGGTAATCTATCACTATGCTCGGCATTTTTCTCCCATTTAACCGTGTAATGAGTATGCTGCGACTGGTCAATTAAGGGTGTTTCTTTTATTTTCCCCATAAGCTTTAAGATTGTTTCAAGATACTTATGTCTTGCAGACCAATCAGGCACTTCTACAAACTCATTAGAGATGACCTCATCAGGTTTAATCTTTTCTAACTTACCATTTTTCCCTTTTTGCTTATATTGATGCAAGTAGCCGATTGTTTTATTAGCATTAAGACCATTGTGAGCGTGTTCAGCGAGTTTGTTATCGGTAAGACCTTGTGCTTCAAGCCAAAACTCCATACCAATCCTATCATCAAGTTTGGCTTTAGCGTTAATTGCGGTATTGTGAGAGTACCCTGCCTTTCGAGCAGCAGAATATTTGCTCATACTTTCAAGGCGATACCTTTTATAAAGTTGCTGGCGAGTATTAATATGTAATCCTTTTCATTTTAATTCATTTCAACCTTAATCAATAAAAAAAGGGAATGATAAGGTAAGCTTACCATTCCCCAAACTCTGCAAGGAGCGACCTTGCCTCAATTTAAATATATAATATAATGATTACTTTGTCAAGACGCTTAATTATTTTTTTGTAGTTTTAAGAAACACTCCTTGCATAACCTATCCTTATACCCCTTGCTTCTAAATGACTTCCTACACTTAATGCAGTGGCGCGGGCCAGAGCCAGGTAGCGGCATTTCTTTTGTAACATATTTGTATTTCTTATCAATTCTATCATATTCCTCTTTTGGTATCATAAGTTGGTAGCCTACTTCATTTTTAAATAAAACATACTCTGCATGGTATTTCTGTAACTGGGCAATATGACTTTTTAGCTTTTCCTTTGTAGTTGCTTCGGTTATCGGCTCATACCATACACCCTTTATCTTTACTGCTTTAAATTGCAGCTTGTGTTCTTTCATATCTCCCCTTTCTTATTTTAAAGCGTAAGCACTTTCCTTTTTATTATCCAAGTCTTAGGTATTTTTTGTATTAAGCCATATTGCTTTAAATTATCTATTGTCCATTCTAATTTACGACTTACCAAAACAATGCAATGTTTTGTTTCTTTAAATAACCAACCTACTTCCTCAACTATACAATCTTCTTTATCAGCGTATTCTTTTAATTCTTTTTCGTTTTTCCACCCTGTTTCACTGTGGGCATCAATCCACTTTATATAAACTAATTTCATAATTTTCCTTTCTTAAAAGCTGTGGCTATTTCCTCTACTGTTTTACCGCATATTTTACATATCACTTTCTGACCTTCTTGTAAATGTGACTGAATATGTTTAATAAATATTTCATCATCAAGCTCTCGCTGTTTAGGTCTATCTATATTAAGCCAATGCCCTTCGGTTAAGGCTTCCCATAGTTTATCAAGTTCACCCTTAGTCCACTTTGGTATATACTCACAAGCTATGGTGTGAAATTCTTCTTTGGTTAGCTGGGATTGTTTCAACTGCTTAGAACGCTTTTTGTAAACAATCATCCATTTTTTATAAAAGGCAAGGTCTTTCTCCAACCCCTCAAATTCTTTTAGGACTTTGATGGCGTATTGATATGCAAGAATATTCTCATCTACCTCAATTTCATACGCTTTTAGGTGTGGATGTTTTTTTATTGCAGTTCTGTATATTTCTATTTTGCTTTCTAATATCTCAATAACTTCTTCCTTTTTCATTTAGGACTCCTTTAACTAAACTTCTATTTTCTCTACATTCTTGATACCTATTAAATGACATAGAATTGAAAAATCTTTGTTGATTAACCCAACTTGCCATATCTGTATAAAGTCGGTTACCTTTAACCTTTTCATATCTCATACAATATGCTCTTTGTTTTAGTTTCCTCAAAACTTCAAACCTATAAAAATCTTGTTCTGGTGTAGTATTGAAACCTACCAACACATAAAACATAGCCCTTTTACATTTGTTTCTTTTTAATATCTCTAATCCTCTAATAATCTTATTCTCATCTTCTGGATTATCCCAAGCAAATCTTATCTCACTCATATGCTTAACCCTACTTAAACTTTGAGCCAACTCATCTGTGAGTAGTCGTATGTCTAAGCCTTGATTAAAGTCTACTTTTATCTTTTCTTTCTCTAATTGTTCACATATCTTTTTGAAGTGGGTTGGTAGTGCTAAGATATTATTATCCATAATTACTAACTCTTTTGACTTTCCATCCCATATATCGTAAATATCTCCAGTAGGTCTTATTAAACCCTCTTTCTCTGGGACTATACAAAATTGACATTTTCTAATACAACCTCTTGTAGTAAACCCAAAGTTTATTCTTGGCTTAATATTTTCTATTTCAGCAGGCAGAGTCTTTTTCAAGTCATACCCCGACCCACCTATATCTGCACTACCTTCCCATTCATTACACATATCTCTATTCTTTGTAAATACACAAGATACATATATCTTATCAACACAGTCTCTAAATAATGGCATATCCCATACTACATTATTACCCTTATCTAAGTGATACTTTTCTATCTTTTTAAGAGCAAGATTAGGAATTTTACTATCTATATTTATTATAAGGACTTTCATCACATCTCCTTAATCCGTTTATCAAGGGCGGTGGCTATTGCATCTCTTACTGGGTTCATATTTATATTACCATCTTTAAATTCTTGTAAGATAGTATTAATGTCTGCTTCTGATAATCTTAACCAAATATCTTGTCTGCTTGGCAACCTCCCCATTCTCCAGTTGTGGTAGGCTAACATATCCTGTCTGCCTTGATTGTAGCCTTCATATTCCCTAATAAGCTTATCATTTGTCAAGTGGTCTTTCCACTCTTTCTTCTTAGGCATCTTCATTTTGATTTCCTTTCTTATACTTATTTAGTTATTTCCATTATAATATTTTCTATTTTTTCCATCCCCAATATCATTAATCTTGCACCTTCTATTTGACTTTTTAATGTTTTAACAGTATCTCCATTAGGATTTCTTATTATGTTAAGCTCTGCTGTATCTCTCTTGATGTAGTTTTCATATTCAACTATTAATCTGTTAATTTTTTCTTCTAAGTACTCTGTTTTTATTGTTTTTCTCACGATAACCTACTTTCTTCTAATAGGACAATTTTCAAAACAACAATAAGTGTCTGCTCCTAATCTATTATTCTCTGGTTTATCGTCTAATATTTTACAAGCAATATCATTACGAGGGTATGTTAAATATGGGCATTTATCATTCGCAATAATTACTAGCCAATTACCTTTTCTTTTATCATTTATTTTCATCTTTCATCCCCTCTCCTTATTTAGTGGTGGTTAAGTGGGCAGTAGCAGGATTTGAACCTGCACGAAGTTATTAAACTCCAGACTACTCTTCGCAGTCTTGCGTCTGTTTCCGCCATACTGCCCCATAAGTTAATCTTCATTACTTGCTTTTCTATTACACTCATTACAGCAACTAAAATCATAGTCTTCAGGATAAACTTTCATTATTGATTTAGAACGCTTTATTAACTTGCCACATACTTTACAATTACTTAACATCATTAACTCCTTTCACCATAAACATATTATTTAAT
>Ga0307928_10001204_pt1 | contig 19631 bp, 28 predicted proteins | sample AceLakmetagen232_FD_201815 | JGI IMG/M metagenome (GOLD analysis project Ga0307928, IMG submission 201815) | Saline water microbial communities from Ace Lake, Antarctica - #232 | ecosystem: Environmental > Aquatic > Non-marine Saline and Alkaline > Saline | place: Antarctica: Ace Lake... | reverse complement strand
AAACATCGAACGACCAAGGAGTCTACAACAAAATGTTGTGGAACTTCGACCCGATTATATTGTAATAGAGATAACACCTTTGTGACTAGGGCAATTTGTGGGAGATGCCATGTGTGACTTACAAGTACAATATCAAAAATTATACAAGACAACAGAATATGGCCAATCATTAAATGGGGATTATCCTTTTGTATTAAATTGTTTAAATCGTAACATGTACACTATGGAACCTGTCATTGACTTAGGATGTGGCAGAGGGGATTTTGTCATTTGGTTAAATTCTCGTGGAGTAATTGCCACAGGCGTTGATTGGGTCTCATTATACAATGGAATGGAAATTGCTGACATAACCAATAGGATAGACATGAGTTATTATAACACGGCAACTTGTCTCAATGTTTTAGAACATTTTGATAGTAAAGGCGTAGCAGGTATCCTTGATAATATGTCTAAAGTATCACACCAAATTATCATCGTTTCTGAACATGCTGATAACCACATGCATAAGAATATAAAATCAATACCCGAGTGGCTAGAGTATATATCTGAATACCTCGATATTGTAGATTATCTTCTGTTGGATAATTTTACAAATCGTTACCTTATTATAGCCAAGCAAAAAAGTTAGGGGTAAATAATGTTAATACGAAGAAGTCATAATGGACTCATGTTTCTAGTCAGGCCGAATAAAAAAGAGGAAGCATACTTGGATGAAATTGGTACACGGACTCAGGATAAAGCTTTATTCTGGAAACCAAATACCATAGGCAAAAAATTTAAATTAACATCTGATGGAGTTTATGTGGTAGGCAAAGGCCCAAGCCTAGATATGTTGACCAAAGAACATTTTAAGGAAAATTACCCTGTAATATGTATTAATGAATCAATAAAAGTCATTGAAAGACTAGGACTAAGTAATCAAATAATTGTTGCAGTCCAAAATAATGATTTAAAAAATACTTGCAGACCTAAGAGCGGCTTTGCTTTTGTCAGTAAGAAGAATCAAAATTGGTATGCTGATGTCAAAAATCTTAGGATAATGCCACATAGACACAAAACTTTTACAGCTGTTTCTGTTATAGAATATATCGTGCACAAATTTAATATCAAGAAAATTATCCTAATGGCCTTTGATGCCATAACATCCAATAATCTGGGGTACAGTATGACTATAAAATACCCACCAAATATAAAAGGCAGACCCGAGCGATTTCTCGCTTTAGAATCTGCCTTGAAAAAATTCAAATCTAAGCTTAAATGGATTACTGAAGCAGACCTTGTGAACATAACTTTTTATAACACTGAGCGCAAGCAACGCAGTCTGCTAGAGCCGTGTGAGCTTGAGGATGAGGAACAGAGAGATGATGGCTTAGGGCACTTAAGTTTACCCTAGAAAAAGGTACTTTAGCAGCATGTGCACCGGCCTTATCATTCATGAATAAGGCCGTTTGCATGGTATCACGAAATCTACCATCGAAGATGTCATTGTAGACATCTTCATTCAACCAAGCTTTCATAAAAGCTATGTCAAAAGAAACATTATGCCCTAATAAAATTACCCTATTAGGGTTACCATATTTATTGCAAGGTATCTTTAATTTCTGTACCCAGGTATCAAGTATATCCATCCCTTTAGCTTGTTCAAGACCAAATACGGCTAATTTTTCCATACTCAATTTATTTACCTTGAAAGCTTCAGGGTCTATTCTGTCAGGATGATTGGGTTTCATATAAAATTGTAAGGGCTGGACATCCTTTCTAATATCAAAATTAGAATCTAGAGGCAACAAAGCGATTTCCACAATCTCATGGTAGTAAGGTTCGAGGCCCGTGGTTTCAGTATCCAAAACACACATAGGTGAATTATTCCAATGTACCATACTATTTGACATTTTCTTACTCCTTAATCCAGAGGACTTCTTTGACGTTTTGACGCTTTTTAACATTCTTATATTTCGCTTGACGATTTTCCTTATTAAAAGCTCCTGTCTGTGTAGATACAAAAACTTCATATTCTATTCTATCATCCCAAGGCATACTGTCATAAACTTCATTGGGATAACCAGAGACAGCTACAAATCCTTGACAATCAAATAACATATTTAGTAATCTTTGATGGTCTGATTTTGATAATGTATGGTCATATATTTTAGGTGTATCAATATATGGTGGGTCAACATAAAAGACAGTTTCAGGGCTATCGAAATCCTCTATACACCTTGTCCAATCCAGATTTTCGATTAAAACACCCTTTAAGCGAGCATGGACTTTTTGTAAACACAATAATTTACCCGATATTTTATCCATGTGTACATATTTATCTGTAGCTCTCCCAAAGAATTTACCTAATGACGAAAAAGAATGTAGTATTGTTATATACCACATTACCGCTCTTTTAGCAATATCTTTTTCATCCACCCAATCTCTTTTATAAGTTATAAAATCTTCCCTTGAGTAAATTTGCACTTTTAAATACTTCATAAACTTCTCGAAATATCTATCATCCCGCATACATCTAAAGAAATCCACTACACCACCAAATCTATCATTATAGATTTCCTGTTTACTAGGTACTCGGGCCAGTAGGATTGTGGCACTACCACCAAAGGGTTCACAATATTTCTCTCTGTATGGTATATGTTCTAGGATATATTTCATGGAACGGCTTTTGCCACCGGGATAAGGTATAGGTGATTTTATAATCGTATTTCTATCTGTGGCCCTTGAGTCATTTTCTAGAGACATTAAACTATCTAGTAAACTCATATTATAGTCCTTTCTTGAGTTTTTTACCGTAAGACCAAGCACCGACAACTTCTATATACCGAAACAAACTACCTAAAACATTAACGCCGATATACTGGTCATTTGGTAAATCAATGATATGTGTCAAGGAATTCTCAAAGGCATAGGTTAGTTCGCTAACCTGTTCCTTAGTCAACCCATCTAGGATTTCTCTAATCATCATTGATTAACTCCAGATAACCATTAGCATCTAACAAGTATCTGTAGACGGTTTCCTCTTCATTTACTTCTTCATCTTTCTGTCCATAGGCCCAAGCTATATTCCCAAAGTAGAATTGATTGTCTGACCGAATACGACCTTTAGGGTATATAGGTGGTACTGTCCGGCCAAACTTTTGTTTACTCCACTTATCTACTTCTCTTGGGTCTAAGGTTTCAACAAACTTATCAAACAAATCACTAAACTTGATTATAGAACCTTTCTTCTTGACACAATTATTCTCCAAGAATGTCTCAAGAGATGTTTGGTTAATCCTCTGTGCAAAATCCTTGTCCTCTGTTGTTATAACAGGGATATTCAATCTGTCAATGGCCTTGGGTATATCCATATTTAAAATTTCCCACAGAAAGTAAGGTGCTTCTTTCTGTAAAATAGGTATGAGTGTTTTACGTGGTATTAAATCTAATGGATTTAAAGCTTCAACATAACAAACTGTAATACGGGTATCACCCGGAAACACAGGGCAATAGGATATATCATTAGCACACTGTACCCAATGAGTTGTATTAGGTATATGATAAGGTGTTCGGCCTTTGGCATGTATAGAAATTTCTTTGGATGTTACCCAATCTTTTATTCTATTATATGCATGTGTACTAGCTTTCAAATCTGTCTCTTCAATAACAGCTAGAATAGCACCCTCTAATTCACCATTAAATCCTGACTGGGAGGCCAGGGCACTATCCGCTCGTTTAACGCCTTTTGTAACTAACTCAGAAAAGATTTCATGGAAGATACTTTTGCCACTTTTCTGTGGCCCATAGAGGAATAGATACGGTAAAGGTTCTAATGGTTCTTGGAATAATGAAGCTATCCAACATTTCAAGTAATCTCCACCATCCAGAATACTGTTTACTCGACACCAGCTATTTTGTTTTACAGCATCATTTAAACCAGCACCACAATGTTTCAATATTTGAGTCCACGTCTTAAAAGAACTTTCTTCTGCAGATTCTTCAGGAGTAAATTTCAGTTGTGCCGCTCTCCTATTCCATTCCCTTTCACCCGGATACTCTGGTTCAAAGGGTTTATTAGAAATTTTCCAGCACTTCATAACAGAACTTCCAATGATTTCTGTAATCTCAGCAGCTTTCAATCCCATTGCTGATAATACAGGTTTGATATGTGCTAGAGGCTCTGTCCTCCATCTATTATCTGACTTAATCATCCAACCGTAATCTTCATCTGATTCAGTAACTAAATGTCTGACGATATCATCATAAGAAGCAATTTCAGATTCTTGAGATACCTGCGGTGAGTTAAAAATCCTAACCCACCAACCTTTTTCAGGTAACCAACCATGCATTTCATCTGCAACATCATGGTCTTTGCGTTCAATATGCACAATAAGCCTACCATCTTTATGCTTGGTCATTTTAGCAGGTCTATTAACTAATAATGAATTAATCTGTATATTTACACCTAGCAAGAGGCCAGCGGCCTGTACAGCTTCGGCTTGTCTAAATGTAAAATTACCTTTGACATCTTCCAAACCTTCATTGGCCCTGGCCGCTGTCTTAATGTCAACATCCCTATTAAAATAACATCGTGTCCAACCAGAACTATCCTGTTCCCATGATTCATGTTCAGATACACCTTGTGTATATCTGCGGACAGACCATCCACCTGAACGCATTGGGAATAAGAAACAATTATGGTCAGCACCTTTTTCTTTACCCATTGAAACTGTATCAAAAAATCCTTTGATATTGATAGATTCAAAAGCTTCCTTTAAATGTATCGTATGTGTAACTAGCATGTGATGGTCTTGTTCCCACCACCAACTAGCATTTGTATTCTCCAAAAACTTAAAGAGTTTCTGATGTTCAGAATCCAAAGGTGTATGAAAATTTCTTCCAACAACTTCATCAAATGGTTCTTTATTCTTAATAAAACCTGGGAGTGTCTTTCTCGATTGTTTCTTGATAACATTTAAATGGTCTCTCCAATTAGGTGGTATCTTTGTCAGAATAATACCCTGCTTTATAAGTTCAAGGCCATCTGTACCTGCCATTTTACGATGCCACACCCACATATTGCCACCACAGACATCAACCTTGCTCTTGAAATCAAAACTACAGATTGCAGACATCGTACCAAGAATGGCCCTGGCCAAGGCCGCATGTTCTGTATGATTCTCTGTAGGGAAATTGTCTAAGTAAACATATAAATGTAGACCTTTCCCGGAAGTAGACTTTCTGACAGTAACCCAAGGTATTTCTTTCGCTCTGTTCTTGACTTCTTCTAATTCTTCTGGTGTAAGATTAGTTGTAGATTTCTTAGAGTGACCTATAATTGAGTCGAAGTCGAATCCAACCCACTTACTGCACTGATTTACCCAATCCCATCCTGTCATACCTATGCCCTCGGCATGTTCCTCAAGATTAAAATCCATAGGAACATCAGAGAATTCAGGTATAGTGCTGGCATTCCTAGGTATTCTAATGGGTTTCCAAGAATCAATACCATCTGTCCATACATGATAATTGTGACCCTTGTATGTCTTATTAACCCTCTCACCACCATCTTGTGCAACATTGACTTGACATTCCATACTGTAATCATACAATGCTGATAAGTCGTTGAGTGTTTTTCCCTTTAAGAATGCGGCAATCGCTTCCGTTCGTGTTACCATTACTCAAACCCCTCTATATGCGATTAGCATAATCTAGGTGTAAAAATCAAATCACATGATTTGATGACACAAAGCACGAAGTTACAAAATCAAATCAGAGGGTCTTGCCTTGGGGGGTTGGTCTGGGTTTTGCCTTTTGCCTTTTGCCTATATAATGTATTGTATATATATCCCACTAAAATATGTGTAAACTAAGGAATATTGCATATATATATAAATAATTATTAATTCCTTTTATATAGGTAATATTTTACAGTATTTAAGTCTAGTCAGTAACCACCGAAAAAAGTTTAAATTTCACTGGATTAATTCCCCTATTCTATACAATACGTTATGACGGGTAAAAAGGCGAGAGGCATATTTTTACTCAAATCAAATCATGTGATTTGATTATACCAAACTTGATTAGCATAATCCATGAAAGGGCTGTCATGAGTAAAGCAAAGGAAACAGGCAAGCAGGTAGTGATGGAATCCAAAGTTGCAAAGTTGAAGATTAGTGAAATCGTGCCTAACCCCGTGTCACTTCGGGATGTTAAAACGGAAGGTGAATCATACATAGCTCTGCGGGATAGTATTCAGGCCATAGGCGTCATAGATGCCATTAGTGTTCGGCGTAAAGTTGCTGAAGATGGTACAAAACACTATGAAATCATTAATGGTCTCCACAGGTATACTGCCTGTAAGGAACTGGGATTGGAAACAATCGATTGTGTCATCAGGGAGTTTGATGACAGCGAAGTCCTTGCGGCACAGATAATCGCAAATGTCCAAAAGATCGAGACATGTCCGTTTGAGTACACTCAGGGTATCCTGAAGCTCTTGGCCCTCAATCCTTTCACAACTGAACTTACATTGGCAAAGCAATTGGGTAAGTCAGTGAAGTGGATTAAGGACAGGTTGAGTCTTAAGAATATCGAGAGTGAAGAAATCGGTGCCCTTATTGACAATGGTAAAATCTGTCTTTCCAATGCGTATGCATTGGCAGGTTTGCCGATTGAGGAACAGGCCAATTACCTTGAGGCCGCTATGACTGAGGAGCCGAGTGTTTTTGTGCCTAAGGCTGTTCAGCGTAAGAAAGAAATCCGAGAAGCACAGCGTCAGGGTAAAGAAGCAAAAGAAGTTACGTTCCAGCCCATAGCGCATATGCGCAAGATGGCGGAAATCAAGGAAGCCCATGTCAATAACGACATTGCCAAGTTGATGATTAAGTCCACTAAAGCCAAGACAGCGTTGGAAGGTTTCAATGCTGCTGTGGACTGGGCACTCAACCTTGATGCTGAAAGTATCGAACTCCAGAGGAAGAAGTTTGAGGAAGCACAGGAAAAGCGTAAATTGGCCTCTGAGCGTAAGAAATCTGCCAAAGCTAAAAAGAAAGCGGAAGATTTTGAAGCAAAGGCCAAAGAAGCCCGTAAAGCAGTAAAGGACATGGAAGCGAAAGAAGCGGAAAAAGAAGAAGTAGCACCTAAGTAATCAATCCCCCTTCCGAATGGGTGGGAGGAGTTCGCCTTCTCCTCCCTCCCCATTTCTATACCTAACCCGTTAACCCTCATAATTTGAAATAGGAGATTTTCAATGGCTAAGAAAACTACCAAGGACATTGTAAAGACTGACGATACAGAGATGTTGGAAATCGTCAAGGCAAATGCCCTTGATGATGATGTCTTTAGTGCACTTGCTGCTGGTGCTTTTCTACCACGTATCCAATTGTTAACTTCGCAGTCAAAGCCAGTCAAGAAGGGTGAATTTGAAGTTAATCATTATGGTTTGATTTCAAGTTCTGGTATCCTTGACCTCGGTACAGAAGTTGATGTCTGGGTGCTTGGGTGTAGGGCCAAAGCCCTTTCAACTTTGAATGATATCTTGTACTCATACGACATTGATTCTGAAATCTTTAAGGATATACAGTCCAGAGTCAATGAAAAAGACAGTGGTTGTATGGCTGGGCCTGAATTCCTCTTGTATCTACCAGAACAAGAAACGTTCGCAACATTCTTAATGGCCTCGAAATCTGCCATAATTGAAAGTTCCGCTGTCAAAGCTCGGATGGGCAAGACAGTTACCCTCAAGTCTAAGTTCATTGAAACCAAGAAGTTTGCTTGGTGGGCACCTACCGCTATGTCCTGTTCAACACCTTTGGATAAGCCCAAAATGGATGAGTTGAAATCAGTCTTGGACAAGTTTAAGAATGCACCTGAGATGGATGTCGAGTTGGCAAAGGAGGAAGCTCCAGAAGCAAAGGCAAGTGACAGTAGACGTTAAGTCTAATTAGTTATAGGGTCATAGGGCGGGATTAATTCCCGCCCTATTTTGTAGGAGGTTTGGATGTTAGAAATCAAATTATGTTCAATGACTACACCTTCATGGGAAACTTTCATAAAAAATATACAAGATACATTAGGCATTAGCCCAACAAGAGGACTTGATGATGCACATCAAGATATCAATAGCCCTTTGGCTTTTTTAGGAAGCCTTGATTGTAATAACAATTTTAAAAAAGCCTTAGAGAATTATGATAATTATAGGCATATACATATTGGACTTCTTAGTATAGCAACAATGGATTTTCAGAATATTTTAGCAGGTACTCCAGATATCGCAACAAAAGTTATTTCGGATAAGGTACAAGGTGTACAAGGAATTTACCTGTGTTTGAACACAGCTTCTTTATATACTTGGAGAAGAATGATTCTTGATTATCAAAATCATCCTCTCGTAGATTACAAGTTATTGAGTCAGAAATTACTCGAAACTTTCAACCAATCGAAATTCAAGGGGATATTTTAAAGGAGTATGGCAATGTTGGATTCTATTAAGCTGAAAGTTGGTAGATATTTAAAGAAGGTGAAATTAGCACAAAATGGCGATAGGGTATATCTAACTTTCCCCTATAATAAAGCACTGATTCAAATAATCAAAGATACATTTCAAGGCATACGTTGGCATGGGTTTGATGCCAAACCCATAAAGAAATGGTCTATACCTATGACACAACGTAACATGTTTACATTACTATATTTATCAGGTCAAGACCCTTATGCACCTTACAATATCAGTAGAAGAAAGTTTGAAATAACCAGTGGCAGACCATTATATGAACATCAGGAAATAATGGTAAATCAAATAATGACATATCGACAATGTATCCTTGCAGCAGAGATGGGCACAGGTAAAACTCTACCTGTTATTGAAACATTAGAAATGGTATTTCCAGAATCGGACTATGACCAAGCATCTTGGTATATTGGGCCAAAGTCTGGTGTAATGGCTGTCAATTTGGAATTCGAAAAGTGGGAGGCAAATGTACATCCTTGGATGCTTACTTATGAAGGGTTATTGTCATTTGTCAAGGAACATGATTTCCAAATCTGTAATCCTCCTAAATTCATCGTTCTTGATGAATCATCTAAAATTAAAAATCCTAAAGCTCAACGGTCTAAAGCTGTAGCATGTGTTACAGACAGTATGCGAGAAGTCTATGGCCTGGACTGTTATGTTGTAGAGCTATCAGGAACACCTGCCCCTCGCTCACCTGTAGATTGGTGGCATCAGTGTGAGATAGCTTGTCCAGGATTTTTATCCGAACCTTCCTTATTCCATATGCGAAAACGTTTAGCCCTTATTGTCGAAAGAGAATCATCATCCGGTGTTTATCCACATGTTGTTACATGGTTAGATGATGAAAAGAAATGTAACATTTGCGGTAAGTATGAAGATGATGAGGCACATCCATTTTCACATAAGTTTGAACCTTCTAGAAATGAAGTTGGAAGTTTGTATCACAGGCTAAAAGGTTTAGTCTTGGTACAATTTAAAAAGGATTGTTTAGACTTACCTGAGAAACAATACAGAGTTATGAGGCTGAAGCCAGAGGCCGATACTCTTAGGGCTGCTAAATTAATAGCAAAAACATCCACAAGAGCTATTGAAGTTTTGACACGTTTAAGAGAATTGAGTGATGGATTTCAATACATCAAGAAAGAGGCAGGAGAAGAAACTTGTCCTAATTGTTTTGGTGAAAAAATCATGACCATAAAGGTTGGTAATATTGAAACAGACGACCCAGAAGAAATGATTAAAGCTGGGTTCCATGATGAAGAAGTACCCTGTACATATTGTGGAGGGAAAGGTACTGTTATCAAATATGTAAGGGATACGGAATATGCTGAGTCGCCTAAAGACGAGGCATTAAGAAACATCATGGACGACCATGATGAGATAGGGCGGCTGATTGTCTGGGGGGGATTTACTGGGAGTATTGATAAAATCATACAAATTGCTCTAACCAAAGGATGGGTAGTTTTATCCGTAGATGGTAGAGGGTATAGATGTTTTAGTGCCCTTGAAACTCCAAGTATTGAAGATTTACTAAAATCTATGGATGCTTCACATAAGGATAGAAGCCACTATATGGAGCAATACCCTAAAGTGTGCTTTGTAGGGCATCCACAGGCCGGGGGCATGTCTTTAACACTCACGGCTTCGCCTACAGAAGTTTTTTACTCAAACAGTTTTAGTGGTGAAGCTAGGATGCAATCAGAAGATAGGTTCCATAGGGTAGGAATGGATGTAAATAGGGGTGCGACAATTATCGATTTTATACATCTAAAGACAGACCAACTTGTGTTGGATAACTTACGGAAGAAAAAGGACTTACAGAGTTTAACTATGGGAGAAGTTCAACAAGCATTAGAGATTGGAGATTAAAATGGCTTCAAGGCTATTGGATATACCATTGGATGAAATATGTGTTGATGATGAGTTTAATTGTCGAGGTAAAATCAACATGTTATCTGTTGCAGAGTTAGCTAAAGATATAAAATCAAATGGATTAATACAATCGATTGTTGTTGCACTAACACCACAAGAAGATTTAGTTAGATATGGTGGTAAAAAATATAGGCTTATTGCAGGATTCAGGAGAGTTAAGGCCCATTTAATCTTACGAGAAGATGATGGCCGTCAGGTAATTTCTGCTATAATTAATGATTCTTTGATTTCTGAAACAGACATGGTTTTAGCTAATCTATCTGAAAACTTGCATCGTGAAGCATTAGATATAGGGCAGGAAGCAAATACCCTAAGAAAATTGTATAGTTTAGGATTGACTGAAGAAACAATAGCTGAAAGAGTAAGTAAGTCTAGAGGTTGGGTACAGGTAAGAACAATGTTTATTAAATTACCTGAACAAGTACAAAATGAAATAGTGATTAACAAAATCCCTCAAACAGATATCAGAAGCCTTTATACAGTATATGTTAGACTAGGACTGGAAAAGTTAGAGGAAGCATTACGAAATGTTAAGGATGCAAAATTACTTGGTAAAAAGTCAAAGCCCTTGAATAAGGATAACAAAAGAACACAAAAGAAACTCAAGACAAGGCAAGAGATTTTCATAATGCAAGAGGCCATAAGGGTATCCTTTGGCGCAAGTGTATTAACAAGGGCAATGGCCTGGGCAGCAGGAGCTATATCAACAACCGAATTTATAGAGGATTTGGAAAAGCATGGGGAAAGTCTTGGACTAATGTTTGAGGAGCCAGAAAACCTATGATATTCTTTGATACAGAAAGCTGTGGATTCCATGGGCCATGTACTCTAATCCAATGGGCCGAGGACGAGGGGCCGATTACACTTCATGAAGTTTGGTATGAAACTGCTCAATCAACAATAGACTTAATAGAGATGATTGTAGAACATCAGGGTGGTGTATGTGGATTTAACTTAGTACATGATTGGTTTCACATATGCCAACAGTACAGTGTTCTGCAACTCATAAAGGATAAGAATGAACCACTCTATCTATTCAAAGATGAGTACGCAATTAAAGAAGAACAAGGTAGAGATGGTGTCTGTCTAAAACCTGTTACTGCCCTAGACTTGATGTTACATGCAAGAAAAGGGCCATATCAGTCAACCATGAGGCGTAGGCCAATAACACTCAAGAAAGTGCCTTCGGCCATAGCCTATCAATTAGCTGTAGAATTAACTAATAGGATTTATCTCAAGGATATCTACTTTACCAAACAACAAGATAAGAAAAAACGATGGACAGTACAAGATATCAAGGATGATTTGGGTAACATAATACCAGATTTCAAGGATATTACTCTAAAATTTAACCCATCTAGTGGGCTAAAAGCATTAGCAGAAGATGCTTTTGATGTGATACCGGTGCATTATGGTGATATAGAACCACCAGAATACTCTAAACCAGCAGAATTAGGGTATGCTCCCTATTGCACAGCTATAGGAACTCCTGAGAATTGGAATGATGCTTGGCCTGATAGATTAAAGATAGATGTTCAAATCCCACATTGGCACATTAATGAAAGAGCACGAGAATATGCCATGAAGGATGTTTTATATCTACAGATGCTTTACAAATATTTTGGTGAACCAGAAGCAGGGGATGTCGATAGTATCCTAGCTTGTATGGTGGGTGCTGTGAGATGGAAAGGATTTAGGATAAATGTAGACAAAATCAAGATTTTAAAAGCCAAAGCAGAAAAAGCATTAGAAGGTGTAGCTATAAATTATGGTTCACCTGCTGTTTGTAGAAAATACCTCGAAGCTGTTTTATCTGAAACAGAAAGATTGGCATTGGTTGTCAATGATAAAGTGACAACTGGTGGTGTTGTTTTAGAAGAGATACAAAAATGGAAAAAAGAAGAGGTATGTGAACATTGCTATGGTGATGGTTGTGATTTTTGTGAAGATGGATTAATAATAACTGATGAGCCACATCCAGCAGCATTAAGAGCAGCCGAAATATTGACAGCACGTAGAGCAAAAAAAGAAATAGAGAATTATGACAAGCTCATACTTGCTGGAAGATTTCATGCAAATCTTAATGTAATAGGGACTAAGAGTTCACGGATGTCAGGTTCCGGTGGCCTGAATGCCCAGGGCATGAAACGAGAAAAAGAATTTAGAAGTTGTTTTGATATGGCTTGGCCTGGGCAAGATTTATCAGCCGGTGATTTTGATGGCCAAGAAGTTACGATTATGGATGCAACTTATGGTGACCCAGTGCTTCGTGAAGATTTAATGACAAAACGTACTTGTACGGATTGTAATGGTAAAGGTTGCGAGGAGTGTGATGGTACAGGTGAAACATTAACTAAAATTCATGCTCTATTCGGACAAGCTTTATTTTCAGGGATGTCTTATGAAGATATAATCGCAACCAAAGGATTACCAAATGAACAAGATAAATACGCAAGGTCTAAGAATGGCGTATTTGCTTTGGCCTACGGTGGAGATGAACACACCCTTGTAACTCGTGTAGGTATAGATGAGGATACAGCATTAGAGGGGTATGACCGATTTATAAGTAGGTATATAGTTTGGGGCCAGAGTCGTAAGAAAATCTTTGATGATTTTTGTTCTATGAGACAACCGGGAGGTATTGGTACAAGAGTTGTTTGGAAAGAACCAAAAGATTTTGTTGAATCTATGCTTGGCTTCAAGAGGTATTTTACTTTAGAAAATAGGATATGCCGAGAGTTATTTGATTTGGCGAATGATATCCCTGATGATTGGAAAAAGATACCTTTCAAAGTTGTCCGCAGAGATAGGGAACAATCTGTAAGTGGTGCAATGTGTTCGGCATTGTATGCCGCCGCTTTTAATATCCAGAGTCAAAACATGCGGGCAGCAGCTAATCATGAAATACAATCTCCCGGTGGAGAATTAACTAAAAGGCTTCAAGAAAGATTATGGGAATTACAGCCAGCTGGTATAAGTGAATGGGTCATACAATTATTAAATGTCCATGATGAAATAGTTGGCCCAATGTCTCCAAAAGTTACTGAACAATCCCATAGAATTGTAGAAGGTTTTATATCAGAGTACAAAAAGATAATTCCATTATTATCTTTAAAGTGGAAAAGCCATCTGAATAATTGGGGAGAGAAATGAATAACGAATTTGGGACTATGGCATTAATCATGAATAATTTAATTTTTAAGCCAAACTTAACACCCGATGAAGAAGCCCTAAAACATGCACTAATAAGTTATTTTAGACAATTCTTACTGAAAGCAGCAGAAGCTCTCAAACACGCTAAAATAGAAGGAGTAAATGATGCTGAAGATCGTAACAAAAACTCACTTTAGGTGTTTAAAATTCAGGGCAATTGACCTATTGCTATTGAAAGATAATTTTGTGAACATTTGGGCCAAGGCACCAATAAAAGAGCAAAAGAAATTAGGCAAATTGATTGACGATTTCAATAAAGAAGGCGTAAGAGAGTGGCTGAAGAAGAATGATGTTAAATCAACCTTGATTGAATTACCTATGAGTGAATTACGCCGACGAGCTAAATTAATTGGACTGCCGAATTACTGTAGAATGACAAAAGAGATTTTGGTCTTACACCTTAGGAAGGAAACAGGTCATGAGTAGAATATCAAAGGCGAATACAATCAAGAATATTGGGATGTTACTGGAGGAAATGAAAGATGAAATGGTAAAGAGTAATGTAAAAATGTTATTTTATTCCTATGAGGATGAAGATTATCCTATTAATGTTTTGCCCCAAAGTATGTTGTTACGAGCTTACTATTGGTTGATGGATATTTATAATACAGAATACCAAGAATTAAAAACATGGCTACAACATCAACCTAAACATTTTTGGGAGAATGTTGAAGCTTGGAAATTAATAGAGATGCCGGAGTACATTAAGTGTAAAAAGTTTAGAACAGTGCTTAGGCTAAAAATGAATTCACCACAACGAGAAGCTTTTTTTCATAAAGGTGAACGGGATAAGATTTTTAAAATCTTAAAAAAGGAAGAAAAACGCCTAGAAAAAGAGGAGAAGAAACGTGTTAAAGAAGAACGGAAAAAGAATGGTGACCTTGAAAGAACTAGAAGGCAAATTACAAAAACACGAGCAGATGTTAGTAAACATGACCAAGATTAACGTCATGCAGATAGCTTTGATAGAAATCCTCGTAGAGAAAGGTTGGGTGACAAATGACGAACTTAATAAAAAAATGGAAACCATCACTGACAGGATTAAAACGCTCCATCAAAGTTTGGAAACAGGATAATGTAGAATTACAGCATTTTGAGAAGATAGAATCTCAAATGTATTTATTGCACAGGATGAAAGAAAAAGCACTCATTGACCAGGATTTCAACGGCATTGCTAATTTATACGCATTATTCTTAAATGCCAAAACCTATACTAAAAGGAAAAGTTGTATTAGAACAGGTATATTAGACCCAAGAATAAATCCATTTGCAAAACAAATGGTTGCATTTGATGATTTATCTTACTACTCCAAAAGAATTCAAGAAATGTTACTATTGGATAATTTTTCCTGTCAAGAATTAATAACATTAATAGCTATTGCTATTAATCATTTAGAATATGCACAATGATGGCCATTAAAGGTAGACCAGAGGCCAAGATACAAAAGGCCATTGTAAATATGCTCAGGATCAAGGGCTGGCATGTGATGGTAACACATGGGAATATGTTTCAGTCTGGGTTTCCTGATTTGTACGCATCACATAGTATGTATAAGGCAAGATGGATTGAAGTTAAAAATCCTACAGCATATCATTTTACAGCAGCACAGTTGGATAATTTTCCAAAAATGTGTGCAAACGGTGCTCCTGTATGGGTACTGGTAGCAGCAACAGAGAGTGAGTATCAAAGATTATTTAAACCGGCCAATTGGTATGTTTACCTCAAATAGACAAGGGAGATATGTATGCGTGTCGGAATGTTTGTAGATATAGACGATACATTTAAGCATGTTGGTGGTAAGTTTCACCACAAGAAATTGAACTATAGGAAGCTCTATGAGTATGTAAAAGGCTTAGGTGAATTAGAAAAGGCCATGGCCTATGGCATAACAATGGGAACGGAAGCCGTTGGATTTCTCAAAATCTTACATGAGATAGGCTTCGAGACAAAGTATATCAAGACCAATAGGACTAATAATAATACACAACGTGTTAATTTAACAGTAGATATTTTAGGTAGCCTTGAAGATTTTCAAAAAATTGTGTTAGTTGCTTCTAACCTTGATTATTTACCATTGTGTCAAAAATTATCTAGTTGGGATAAAAATGTAATAATCATAGGTAGTAATATCTCGGAAAAATTCGAGCAATATGCCATGTATTGTATTGAAATTCCTATTAGCTGGCTAGAGATAAAGGAGAAGAAATCATGAACTGTATGATAAAAGCATTTGCTGAAGCACTCAAATGCACGGAATTTGAGTTGGTAAAAGAGATAGGCCATGACGGTTGTGAGATATGGTGGCCTGAGCTAGCACACCCTGTAAATATGCGGGGATTTAATATTATGGAATTCATGTGGCCTTGTATGCATAGAGGCTATGCTCCTGTTTTATTGGATTATTCTCCAGGAATAGGTACTCGGGATGATTTTAGAAAGATATGGGATAAGGAAAAAGAAGAACGACGCCTTGAATATTTCATGCATAACAGGAAAGCTGTGATTTTAGGCATCAACAAAAGCGGTATCCCTCATGCTGTTTATTGGGATGGTAGAAAATCAGATGAATTAAAAGATTACCATCAAGTGGTCGTATTAGTCAAACGCCATTTGATTTGATTATAGCAAAACTTTTTTATATTTTGTCTGGACATTGTGCTCTATACCTATATAATAAGGTTATAGCGCACAGGGCACTATATGTCGAGAAGTGATTTGATTATACTGAAAGGGGTATTGATGTGACAAATCAAGAATTGTTCGAGAAATGGCAAAAGGATTTTCCGATTAATCGTACAGCCCGTAAATATGTCGCAAAGTATTATTTAGATTATGATGATGTCAAGGCCGCAATACTGTGTGGAATTTGGGAAGGTATACTAGCTTATAAAGAAAATGGGTATACCTACGGACAATACATAGGCATGTGTGTAAAGCATAGGGTATTTACAGAATACATTGATAAGTACCCTGTTAGATTTCCTGCAAATGCTCTTAGTCAATTAGGCGTTTTCGAGCCTATCGTTGACGATATACCAGTTACTCAGGATATGGGTTTGGATAAAGCCTTAGAAAATCTTTCTGATTTTTGTAATCTTACTAATAAAGAGCGGCAGGTTATAACCATGAGGATAAATGGTTATGGCCCAAGGGAAATACAAGCATCAGTCGGGTGCTGTTATGAAAGTGTATATAAACTTTTGCGTAATTTACGAGGTAAAATCCAAAGGAAACTACAATTACATCAAAGAAAGGAAATAAATCATGTTTGTTAAGGATGGGAAACTTGTGTTGGAAGAAATCGATTGCTGGTATTGTAAAGGAGAAGGATGCATAGAATGTGGAGATAGTGGGAAGGTCAGAGAAAATCGCCAGACACATATTGCATTAGATGTTTGGCAATCACTTAAGTTTGTTATAAAGCACCTGCTTGATGAAGAGTTACTTTTTGAAACCAATGGCGTTGGCCTCGGGTACTTTGATTTAGTAAATAGTGTAAAACCCGAGGACAGTGAATTGCTCAATGAAGTAAAGGAACTTGTTTATCGTCCCCAAGTGATGTACATAATCAAGCCAGATTACACAGTTGCCGAAATACATATAACAGTGTTCAAAAATGGGTATAAAATGACACCTGTATTCCCAGGAAAGGGATAAGTTATGGCTACTATTACTTCTTTAACAACTGAACTTACAAAGGTAAATCAAGGCATTGCCCAAATACACCTTGCATTAGAAGAAAGTATATATAGTTTACTTGCAGATTTTGATAAATCAGATGATATACATATTGAACCTACTTATAAATTTAATGATGATTACACCAAATTTCAAATGAATGTCACAGTCAAAGGTATTGGATGGGGAGCAGATATCCCGAAAGCCATAAAAGTAATGGAAGATGCTGGATTTGCATGTGAGGGTATTGAAGATGGTGATGGGTATTCAGAGTCATATTTCAGTATCGAAGGTGGGGTATCACTATGAAATTTACCTTTAGACCTGTGTTTTATCTTGTCGAAATGTTTACTATATCTTTTTATTGTGTACTGCGTATGCGATGCAGATAGGTGCGCCTTGGTATTTTTGGGTACAACCATTTTGTATATCTTTTTTATGTAAAACTTTTTCGGATTACCTCAAGCAAGGTTATGAATATGAGAAGAGGAATAAATCATGAAAACTGTTGTAGTAGATTTTGATGGTGTGATTGCTCAGTATGATGGATGGAAAGGTGTAGATGTATTCGGAGACCCTATGCCGGATGTTGAAGAATCATTGTGTATTTTTCAAAATTGGGGTTGGAGAATAATTATATTTACAGTTAGGCAAAATACCAAAGCCCTTCATAATTATCTCTATACCAATAAGATACCTTTTCATAGTATCAATTCAATTGCACATAATCCGCCAAACACAGGGCCAAAGCCAATTGCTGATGTTTATATTGATGATAGAGATTGGCAGTCTGTTGGCAAACCATTCCTTTGGAGTGAAGTGATGTCTCGTATGTGTGAATTATATGCATCGGAGGAGGATGATGAAAATCTGCGCTGATACATGTAATAGGAACCCTAAAGAATGTCCCTTTGCATTCGTGGATGAAGATGGTAGTAGCTATTATTCAGGGTTACCTATCAGAATTTATAGGCCGGGTGAAGATTGTCCTATGATGGAAAAGGAGAAAGATGATGATTGACAAAAAACAAGTAGTAATTGTTACATGTGATGTTTGTGGAGAAACTATCCCAGAGAGTGATGAGTTTTGGCAAGTAAATCAATCACATGTCTGTGCTGTATGTAAAAAATATTACATGGATGACCTGAAGGATAAATTTATACATAATTTATCCAGTGTAATGAACAAAGATGAAACAGATTCAAAAGTTCTGAACATGGCGGTAAACATGATTGAATATATGCCTGCACGATGTCATGCGGCTGATTATGTAAGCGAAGATGTTGCAGAGGAATATGACAGGGTACTAGGCCATGCTGCACGAGAATAATAACATGAAGGAGAAAGATAATGGATAATAATATACATACACGATGTGAAAAATGTGGAGTACCTTTCCCCCCATAGCCCGTAAAGAGCATGTTGATAAGGAAACAGGGAAAATAATCCCACCACATCCTTATTGTGATAAGTGTACAGCAGAAATTGTTTGTAAGGCAGTGAAAGGGAAATGAAATGGGAATTGAAATGACAGAAAACATGTGGGAAACCACAGAAGATGATTTTGAAAAATTCAATGAACGTGTGCATGATATGGTAAAATGGTTAGGGTTAAAATCTTGGCGCATCATTACTCAATGGGGTGGAGTGGGTGGTGAAGCAACTTTAATGTCAAATGAACGTGTAGCAATACTGACGTTTGGTAAAAAGTTATTTAGTGACCAGACGCCAAGTAACATAGCTGTACACGAAAGTCTACATGTCTTAACCGCTGATTTATATCATATTTTACACCGTAAAGCTGGACTGGATGAGTATGATACTGATAAAGAAATCCATGCAGTTTTAAGGCCAATGGCCAAAATTGTAGATGCATTGATGGAAAAGTATGGTGTAAAATGATGCCTAAAATCAGATGGTGGATGATACCAATTATCCTTTTCATCTTTGGCCTATCCATATTATGGAAGGAGTGATATGTTCCTTTATCACGGTACATCCAGAGAATATCTAACATCCATTGTTCTTTGGGCTACATTTGCTAATCATGAGGCAGAAAATGCAGAGGTAATAAGGGGTACAAAAATAGTAGCTATAATGTTTATGATTGGTACTTTTATGATTGGTACTTTTGTATTGATACCATTGATGATACATATGATGCTATGCCCTGAGTACCATGCCCTACTCGAAATATTGTCAAAAATTAACTAGGAGAAAATAATGTTGACTATCCAAGATAAAAAAAGTGCATACAAAATTAGTATCTTTTTAGTTGGTGCATTTCTGGGTTTCATAACATTAATTAT
>Ga0307928_10001203_pt1 | contig 19643 bp, 32 predicted proteins | sample AceLakmetagen232_FD_201815 | JGI IMG/M metagenome (GOLD analysis project Ga0307928, IMG submission 201815) | Saline water microbial communities from Ace Lake, Antarctica - #232 | ecosystem: Environmental > Aquatic > Non-marine Saline and Alkaline > Saline | place: Antarctica: Ace Lake... | reverse complement strand
ATATTTCTTTTTACAACCATAACAATAAACATATTTTCTATGTTGTAAATCAACAAAATCTATTTCTTTATGTCCATAAGGACATTTCTTAGGTTGTTTTAACATGAGAAATCACCCATCTTTGTTTATTTCTTATCTTCTCCCTTCGTTGAGGAGTTTGTCACAGAGTTAATTATATTTGTAAATGCGTTGTTCCAATCTCCTTGAAGTAAATGTTTTCTTGATTCATTAAAATCATTTCTCTTAGATTTACAAAAATTAACTAAATCATTAACAGATACCCATTTCTTATTATCATATATTTTTTTTTTATCTTTATCTACTTCTAATATATTTTTAGATGTTTTAATATAAAAATCAAATCTTTCACGTTCAATCTCTTTTGTTGTTTTTATATCCAATTCATTCACCTTGTTTATTTTTTATCTTCTGAATCCTTTGAGAGGTTTGTCACAAACAATAATTTATCATAAAATATTTTATCAATATCTTTTCCACAGATAGTGCAACCCACTGTCTTAGGAGTTATCATACAAGCTTTACTTCCAACATCATTATTATCTAGATGTTCTTGTATATGTTTAACAAATATAACTGCTTTTGTTGTTTCAATATATTTTTTTATTTCATCTTCAAATTTATCTACTTTCATTCACCTTTGTTTGTTTTGTTCATTCTGGTTTGATTTGTGAATTTGTCACAGAGTTATTCTTCTAACAATAAATTTCTTATTGTTTTCATTTCTTCATTTCTCCAAAGACTTTCACACACAATTCTTGGATGCCAAAAATGATGTGAGTTTTCTTTTAAATATGCTTCTGCTGATTTTTTGGTAAAGAAAAACTGCTTAAATGTAAATTTCATTAAGTAATGTATTTTATTATAACCACAATCTATAACACTATCATGACTTGAGAAAGAATACCATTCTTCATCTTTTATATATTGTTGAAGTTCTTTCTTTTCATCCGAATCATTATCAAAAACTTTATTCTCAATCATATCATCTAAAACTTCTTGTTCATCTTTAAATTTTGATTGTTCATCATGATTATAAAAATAATATTCATCACTATAATCTGAATCAGTTGGAACTTCTTCACCTTCAAATAATATAAATACAGGCGTTGCAGTTCCACAATTATCTTGTGTTTTCATTTCTTTTTTTATTTCAGTAACATTATTTAATTGTATAGTCATTTTTTCACCTTATATTTTATGTTTGTTTATTTCTTATCTTCTCCCTTCGTTGAGGAGTTTGTCACATTAATAATTATATAATTGTTCTTTTGTTGGTTTACAATTTTTATGACATGGAACTGTTGTATTGCCAAATGTTTTATGCTCAACACAATAATTTGGCATAAATTTACCACATGAAATACATGAACTTGTTCTTAAATTTCTTATTAGTTGTTTAAATCCTATTTTCATTACCTTTGTTTATTTTTTTTCTTCTGAATCCTTTGAGGGGTTTGTCACAGATTCATATACTTCTAAAAGATGTAATGCTCTTTGCATACCATCTATGAAATGTGCTAAATTGTTTTCATCCCAATCGTGTTGTTCAATTCCAGTTATTTTATACAACTCTTCTTCTTCGTGTTCTGATAAACTAAATTCATCATCATCATAATTATCTTCAAGTCTTTGACAAATTGATTTTAATGTCTTAATGTTTTTTGCAAATTTCATATTGTTTTCTGTCAATTCATTCACCTTTGTTTAATTAATTAATTTCTGTTGGTTTGATAATTTTGTCACAGGAGTATAATTTGATTCTCCTGATTTAAAAGTTACAATATATCCTTTTGCATCTTCTAAAGGTTTAATGAAAAGTTCTAACCATTTCCATTCTCCTTCTGAATCTGGAATATCTATATTATCTTCTTTTCTTTCTTCTATTAATTCATTAACCCATTCTAAAACATTGTCTGCATCTAAAGTAATGGTTTGGCTTTAACCATTTCAAAACATCATCGCATATATGAAAATCTGGATAATCACCAGAAGGTGGAACAATATCACAACTCCAGGCATTATGTCCTAATTTTCTAAATGCTTTACACACTTCTTGACTTTCTTCACATGCTATTAGTAAGTTCATTTTTTACCTTAGTTTGTTTTGTTAATTTCTAATCATTGTATTAAATTGTCACAGAAATTATTCTTTTAAATTTCTGATAGTATCATAAATTGTTTGTGTTAAATTTTCCTTCTTTTCTAAGAGTAATAATAATGCACATCTTTTTGAACAATAATGACCATCATATACAACTATTAGTTTTTCTGTTGGGGTTGATTTCCCACAACCATTACATTTTCCTTCCATTTTTCACCTTATATTTTATGTTTGTTTGTTTAATTTATTCTTAATTGTTTTATCAGATTGTCTGACATAGTATATAAATGACTGTGACATTTCTTATATATGGTTATTTATAAACCAATAGTAATTTTGTCACAAAACCCTCATTTCGAGAAGGTTGTACTCCTTATTTTGTTCTCAAATTCCATCTTTTGGCACTCTCACTTTAACTAATTTAATTCCATGATACTTAGCTTCTTTTTCATTAATACTTTTATCTGATTCAGATACCATTATTTCATACGCTACGGGTGGGTGTATATCCATAACTAATATATCTGGCCTACCACCAGTTCTTAACATAGGTTCGGTTAAATAAGTTCTCCCGTTCTTTTGCAACTCATAACAGATCTCAGCTTTTATTTGTTCATGTTCCCAACTATTACCAGTATTTAACCTTATTACATTATAAACTAACTTCTGTATTTGGTCTAATAATCCACGTTTGTTACTGTTTATTATTATTTGATCTGTTTCTTTAGTCATTTTGTTTTTCCTCTTTGTATTTTTTACAATCTTCACATAATTTAATTAATTTTTTACCATCTGGAATTTTGTTTCTTGGTAATTATACCAGTACCTTTACACATAGGGCAATTAATCTTATTTCTAAGGTTCTTTTTGTTAGTTCTAACGTCAGTTAATTTTATACTATCAACTAACCGCCATTGATAAACTACTCGCCCAGTTACACCACAATCACGCTTACCATCGCTTTCTACAATCCCTAAGTCATATAACTCTTTTCTTCTCGGTCTTACTTTGTTGGGATCGTCATAATGTAGTTTTTCTGCCAGTTCCATATCAGTTAAAGAACATTCCATTTCTATAAAACAATCCAGGACTTCCTCTTGTCTTTTTCCTACTAAACCTTCTTCCACTATTTCATGGTAGGTTTCTATACTTGTATCTCGCACAGTCATTTAGTTCAACTCCTTATTTTTACAATCTTCACATAATTTAATTAATTTTTTACCATCTGGAATTAAGTAGACTTTACCGAATTTCATACAAAAATCCCAATCAATTTCACATATAATATTGTTTCTATTATCCCAAACACAATAAAAGGAAAAGAATTTAATTCACTATCACCAACTGCCCACATAATAAACATACTATAAAGTGAAAATATCATTTTATCTACACTCTGGGCAAATCTTAAAGCCCCCTTCTGCCTCTATGTTTATAAACCCATGTTCACAAACTCTTTTATCTTGTTTCGCTTGAAGTTGTTTCTTTAAAAATAATTTATGTGCTTCTTCTTCGGTGATTATAGTTACCCAAAGTTTAATTCTGTTTTGGTGCTGCAATCTATTATATGTTGCATGAACTGTACTAACTGCAATATCGTTTTCTTCTGCGATCTTCTTTAAATTAGGTTTCCAATTACTTAAATTTTCTATACCCATGATAATTTTACTATCTCTTTCGAACTTTTCCATTTTCTTTTATTCCTCTATTTCTTATCTTTCCAGTTATTACCGAAAAATACATCGAATATACTCGTTGTACCATATTCATCCATCATTATTTTATCTGATAGTTCCCTATGTTCTTTTTTTATGAATCTCATTTTAATCTGTACTCCACCATTTTAACAAATAATATACTATAACCATAAGTACTATAAAACCAATTATATATGGGATCATAGTATTAAAAAAATCCAATACAGCCTTTACCTTTTCTATCATTGTCATTTTCTTCCTCACATATCCTCTATATCTAATTTTTCATCATAATGAATTGCTTCTATATGTTTTTGTAGTTCTTCTTGTTTATTGAATATCCTTCAGCAATTTTTATACGGACAACTTATTATTTTGATTGCCATTGTTATAGAATAATATACAACAAGCTAGTATATAAATGTTTCGGTTAAAATGGAAGAAAATAGTATATTGTTACAGAAAAAGTGTATAAAATGATGATTTTAGGGCATAATAAGGTTTCGATGAAGAATTTGTTTAAGCTAATTGGGTGGCGTAAAACATTTTCATCATACCCTAAAACCATCAATGACAACCCCTCAACACATCAAGCAAAAAAGTAAGGTGTTTAAATAGTTTCCTTAACAATTAAATCGTAATCTTTCTTTGTATCAATCGCATCATTATTAATGTATTGAGCTGGGATTAAAAAGTAATGACTATTACCTATCTTAGTAGGTTTTTGATTTTTTATTGGTATCATGTTATAGTTAATTATAGAACGAGTATTTAAAGTTTTCTATTAGAATGAATCATTTCCGTTTCTTTCTTTTAACTTTTTTATTTAGAATGTTTGCGAATATTTTCCTTAATCCAGTTTGATTAGTAATTTTGTATGTATAACCCGCTTTAATTTGTTTCTTAGCAGTTGATCTTAATTTAGATAGTGATACACCTTTCTTAGAAGGTATTGCCCCAGACCATTTCTTAGTCCTTTTTCGTTTCACTAATATATAATATTGTGTCATTTTATATCATTTTAATATTGTATTAGTATAAATACTTTTTGATTTAAAAAAAATAAAAAAAAACTAAGCTAAAGAAAAAATCCTTAGCTTATGATTTACTACTTATTGATTACCTGTCATCTTAAAAGCCTTAAAAAAGATTTTAAAGATTAGTATTAGAACTACAAGTACTAAAAAACTTGTGATAGTTACTAACACAGCAAGGACAAGATCGATAGTTGAGTTACCAGCGGCACTCATACCATCAATGTCTTTAAGTATACCTGCGAAGATATAAGTTAATGCAGTAATAAACATAAAACTTAAAACACCAATTGCGGAGCCTGTAAGCATTACCATTGATTTTGGAATTTCCATTTATTTCACCCCCTTTACATTCATCATTTTAATTATCATAGAAAATATTACATAGAATGTAGTTTATATGCTTTTAGGCAACTGTATACAAAAACAGACACAATAATCTTATAATCAAAACATTTAAATACTACTTGATATACCCAACTATACTATGACACATACAACAATAAAAGTAGATAAAAAGACAACAGACAAATTAAAGAATCTGAAGATAGTTAGAAAAGAATCTTATGAAGAAGTTATTCTAAGATTAATTGAAAAAGAAAATGGGAAAAAAATGCAAAAAATGTGGTAAGTTAATAATAGATTGTGATTATCTTAAAATTTATTGTGATGATTGTACTAAAGAAAAAATAAAACAATATAATTTAAGATTAAATATTATCCATCATCTTTCGTTATCCAGAGCGTAGTGGCTATCACAATCGTTATTATAGGTATGATCCATAATTGATAATCAGTAAATAACGCTTTTTTCAAACCATATATAGATACTTCAACTGCTCTAAGTAAAAAACTTCCCAAAGTTATCGGAAACCCAGAAATCATTATATTAGCTAATAATCTCGGTTCTACACCTCTTGCTTTTTGATTTCTATGAGCAGTTATAATAAGAATAAACCATAAAACTAGTAGAAGTGAAAAAAACATCCAACCTTCAAAGATTATCCAGTTAACTTTAACAGTAAATTCAGCAATACTACTACTATTAGTAATTTCAGTTATACTACTCAAGTTTATTGCTGTTACGTTACTTATTCCTACCATTTTTATTTACCTAGTAATTCTTTTAATACCATATATCCAATATAAACTATAATTATTATTCCTAATCCTATTGAAACTATTGAGGGTAGGGTATAAAATCCTGTTATTACTCCAATTATTTCAATCGGTGCTGTAAGTAATCCAGTACCAATCTTAACTACACCAATCGCACCAGCCTTTAACGAACCTAATATATCAAATTCAGATGCAGTTGCAGAATCTTGGTCATAAAATTTTTCTATAATTTCTTGCACTTTATCAAATCCACTTATAAAATTAATATCATTTAAAGCTTCAATCACACTTTTTCCTTCACTATTAACATAATCTGGAGTGATACGATATTCATCTGAAATGTTTGTATATGCACTAAAAAATAGACTTGCAAGTATAGAAAATAATAATAATCCTGTTATAACGTTTTCTATCTTCAATGCCATTTTTCCGACCTATTTAATTTTTTATGTCTATTAACTAATCTTACACATAATCCTAAAACTAACAAAATTAACGCAATTTTCCAAAGATAAGTAGCAATCACTAGTAAAGTTGCCCCGATTGTTATTTTTCCGAATTTTGTTACCATTTTTATTTACCTATTTTTTTATTGTATATCTATAAATAATTGCTAAGATTATACCGATTGCGATGATTGAACTTATTGTAACCCAATTGAAACTTACTATGCCTATGATCCATATTATAAGTATTGCTACAATTGAAAAGATTATAACTAAGTCATCATCTCCAGCAGCTAGTAACGATAATGCAAGTATTAAAATTACCGCTAAAAATATACCATTTATACCAAATGTTTCGCTTGTATCACTTCTTTGATTAAATACAACTGTTTCCTGGCAAAAACCAAGTACACCATTTTGTTCTAAAGTACCTTGAACATAATAATTAAAACCAGTTAATGCAACGTTTCGTGTAAGAGATCCAGATGTTTGATTTACACAACTTTCGTAAACTTGAACTCTACCATATATATCTTCTCTATAACCAATAATACACGCTTCGATATTTGTTGCATCTTCATCATTCCCATCCCACTCCATAGTTACGATTGAACTGGAAACATTATAAATATGACAATCCATTAAATATAATCCTACAACTGGTAAAACATCAATCTGTGTAATATCTACTGTATACCTTTGTAATTCTGTACTTTCAACATGACAATCATAATATGATGGTTCTGTATATGTTACCCCATCACTTGTGAATGAATAACTATAAGCAGTTGTAAATAATTGTAAATTTGCCGTAGCTTTACCATTAGCCACGTTTGTAGATTCTATTAAAGTTTTACTTCCATCATCATTACATCTATATATTTGCATGATACCATTTAAAGAAGCATATTCAGTATTTTGCCAATTATAAGTTATAGTGGTACTATTTGCAACTTTGATTAAATAATATGAATAATTATAAGATGGATCATTACTTACATCCAACCCTTGTGAAAATGGAATATTAAAAACTCTAGTAATATAACTTGGTGAAGAAAGGATTATTGTATCATATAATTTTAAATTAAATACCGCAGTAGTTGGGTTTACATCAGTACAAAATGCTGTATATTCACCAGAATTATTACTTTGTATAGAAAATGTGCTAGTACCTTCATAAAAAGATAAATCAAAAGATGCAGTTGCGTTTATCGGTGTGTTTGTTGATTCGTCAAAATATGTAAAATTAACTATTGAATAATTTATTGAAGCATTACATAAAGCAATTTTTGAAGTTTCTAAAACCGCACTATCTTTACTAAAATTAAACCAACTACCCTTTAAACTTGCTTGACAATAAACAGAATCTATCCCTTCTGTATCTAATCCAGTTAATTCATCTAGAGTACAATAAGAATTACTATCACAGAAATTAAAACCACTCCTTAAATTATTATTACTTTCATCAAACCAATCAAAATTAACAGTTATTATATCACCAGTTGAATTAGTAATATTTATATAAACATCTACTGGTGTGCTACCTTCAAATAATACTACATCTTCTAAATCTAATTGACTAACACTATAACAATATGCACCATCATAACTACTTACATTAGAGCCAGTTATAGTAATACAATCATCACTTACTAAAAAACTAGAAGTTGTAAAATTATATCTCGCAGTATAATTAAATACTTTATTTGGTGGATCGAAGAAATCACCTTCAACAATATCACCAGTGAAATTTTTGTTTATTTTAAATATAACTTCTTTATAAACTTCATTAAGGCCACCTAATGATTTAGTAATTATTTCTTCTTGACCACCCATATCAAAATTAATTTTATATCTATTATTACGTTCTTTAGTAACTTTAGGTTCTTTCATACCAACGCAATCATACCAATATTTATCATTAATTATCATGTGACATGGATAAGGTGAATCTTCATAATAATCTATTTTATCCGCTTCGATATATTGATATAATTCTTCTGGGATAGTTTTATCTTTTTTATCTTTTTTATCTTTCTTTTCTTTAAATTTAGTATCTTTAATTTTGAAGTGCATACGATCTAAACTATAATCTTCTTCGATTTCTAAATCTAATGGATATTCAAGTTTAACTTTACCATATTTAAGATTATATTCTTTAACATTTTTATCAAATACTGTTATTTTTGTTTTTGTTGGTCTTTCTTTAAATTTACTCGCTGTATGTGTATCTACACCATTCATAATAACTTTTATATATTCACCCACTACATAAGAACTATTTAATACAGTTATAGGATAAGTTACATTAAAATATTTAGTTGCATAAGGTAAAACCCCAGAAGTACTATTATAAATTGTTGTATTATCACTCATTCTTATAATAGTTGTATTTGTTTTATAAAGATAAAGATCAAAATAAACTACTTCTAAATTAAAATCGTTTGCTTGAATACTATTATTAGCTATATTAATTAATGCTGTAACATTTGTGGAATCTACAATAAACCAAAATGATATATTTTTTGAAGTTAAACCATCACTACAATTTACAGTTATACTATAATTAGTTTCTATCAATCCAGTATTATTAGAAAATTCTTGGATTTTTACATTTTCAAAATTATCGTTCCAATATTGAGTAGTACCATTATTATTTATAGTACAATTTGCATCATTATTAGTTGAAGTTACAATTGAACCATTAAAAACTTTTGAAGGGAGTGGATTTTCTAAATTATAATGTGTACCGTTTATTGGATAATCTAAATCTACTGTTAATGCATCCCCGATAGTCGCATTAGTATAATTAACATGTGGTCTATATTTAACGACTGCTTCTTCATCTGCATTATATGTTAGGAGAACACCGCCGAAATTATTTGGATTAGGTAATATTTTTATTGTGAAAATTCCATCTACATCGTTGTTTGTTATATTAGTTATATTAATAGTATTATATCCAGTTGAATACGTAGTTGATGATGAAGAATAAAAAGGTGTTCCCGCACAATTCGTTACCTCTGTATTTTGATTATTCCATGTAAGAGTGGTTTCATCAAATACATCATTGCAATAATACCAATCAAAAGAAACGGCGATATTTGATGTGATGGCTGTTGAATATAAAGTAAATAAAGATTCACTTATATCCATACCACTACCATAATTAATTTCAAAATAAGAATAATATGCCTGACCCGAATGTGATTGAACATAAGTAGGATTATATACATTAAAATTACTTGTAGGGGTGTATTCTTTAGTAGCTGTACTATCTGTTATTGCAAGATAATTATCTGCAGAAATAAAACTAGAAAAAACTATTAATATTAAAATAAATATAAATATTTGTTTTATTTGTTTCATTTTATCGTAGTGGAATTTCCTCATTTGAATTATTCGAAAAGAATGTTATTGCACCTACCAATATCATTACAATAGCCACCCAATGTAAATTAGTTAATAATAAAATCATAAGTGGAAATATATATAATATCACTACAAATACAGGATCACTCACAAATATTGAAAACATATAACTTAAAACATAAGCTATGAATCCATAAAATGCAGCAGTTACTAAAGTTATTATGTAAAATATTGGCCTTGTCCTTAATCTATATGAAGTTGCACCAATACCAATTATAAAAATTATTGATAATGTTAAAGCCACATAATCATAAATCTTATATATGTTAAGGATTTTATCCATAGCCGTAGGTAATCCGTCAACTGTTGGGAAATTAACTAATACTGTTTGAGCAGTCATATAAGCTAATAATGTAATAATTATTAATGTGATACCAAAAAAGAATAAAGATATGATTGGAACAAAGATATTCATAGGCGATTGCCCTTTCTTAAAACCTAATAATTTCATTTCTTAACACATCATCCGTTTTAATATCATATTTCTTAATCATAAATCTAACTATTCTATCTGTGGTTGGTGGTTTTAATCCACGTTTTTTATATTTTAATTTAGTTTCTTTTACAAATGATTGTAATGCTTGACTTCTACATAATCCACTCATTTGTTTTTTTACCATTTTTTCTTATCCCATTTACCACTATCATCTTCAAACTTTGAAAATTTCAACACTCCAAAAAACAGACTGAATATTATTATACCACATATTAAGATAAAATCAAATATAAATAATGTTTGTAATAATGGGCTTATATTTTCGCCAATATAATAACCATAAGTAAAATAAGATAATGCGATAAGTTTAACTATAATCATTACATAACAAATAATAGTTAACCAAGTAGTAGTTTTTGTTGCATCCATTTCTATACTTCTTTGGTTTAATCTACCTAAAAAGAAATATGCACACATTAAAATAAAATATATTAAGATAATTGAGATAATATTATTTTCATGAGGTCTAAAATCATCATTCGAAGTTGACATTAAGAATTGAACTTTACAAGATTTAAAACCAGCAACTTCACCATTCGATTCATCATAACATTGGTTTTCTGTTCCATTTGGGCTACAATGACAATATACTTTCCCTAGATAAGTTTCTCCTGGTTCTGCTGTATCTACGTTAAACTGTTGTTGAAAAGTAACTTCACCACCAGCTATTGATTTTATACCGAAACCATCTATCCCGTAAGGTTCAGAAAAAACATGAGTATCGGCTACATCTTCCATGTGAAAAGTACAAGTAGCTTCTACTAATTTTCCTTCTGTTATCCCATCTTCAACTTCTATACCGATTGATGCGAATTTACCTAAAGTAAATACTGGGTTTTCTGGAAATTCTAAATCTATTATACAATCTGTAAGACTAGCACCACTAACATTAAAAAAATATGTCCTTATATCATCAACATCATCCCAATCTTGAGGTATGTCAGTACCATCAGCATTTAAAGAAAAAGTTGCATTACCAGTAAAATTTGCACTTGAAGAAAATTTATAACTATCACCAAAAAAAGATTTTTTACAATCACCACTATTTACTAGTTCTGATTGGAGTAAGGTACCATCATCATTAAAAAATACAATATAACCAACTCTATTCTTTTCATTATTTTCAGAACATACACAGTTTAATAAAGCAGTTTGACCAGGACTATATAAAGATTGGTCTAAGTTACAAATACCTTCACCTAATGAAAATAAGGGTATAATTAAAAATATAAAAAAAATTATGATTATTATTTGTTTTTTCATCATATTATTCAACCAAATCAAGGTTATTTTATCGTTTCTTCTTGCTTTGTTTGATTATTGGGTTGCTTCCCATATTTATTATTTTCGGTATTTTGGGGTAAAGAACTACGAATACCCTTCAAATCTTCACGAAATGCTTCGGTTGACCTACTAACTGTATCAGCTAGATATTTAGCCCCTTCTTCATTATTTTGACTAGCTATAATTATCCCTTGTGCGTTAAAATATGAAACTGCAATAAGTGATCCAAACATAATTCCCACACCGATCCATGGTAAAGCTTGTTGGAGAAAGTTTTTTGATTCTTCTAAATCATCTGTTTTTGTTTCTGCTTCCGAGATAACCATTTCTAAAGTTTCTCTAGGCATTGGTCTAAATATTGCATTACCAGATACATTATCATAACCTTTTTTTAATATGGTTGCATTGTTACCTACTAATAATACCTTAACTATCCTTTCACCATTACCCCATACATCAACTGAATCTGGTGAAGGTTGCTGTGTAGTATGACCTAAAGCACTTAATTTATATATTGTTACTGCATGAGCTTTATTAAGTTTAACTAGTACATCTTTCTTATATGGAATTAGATCTTGAAGTTTAAATGTATTTATAACATTACCATCTTTATCTTTACTTATTTCTTTAACACCTTCACCTACTCCGTAAACGTAAGCTATCCATGTTTCTTGTTTTGGTCTTGTTCTATAATAAAATAATACACCTAATCCCCCACCAATTATAAAAACACCCATAACTACAACTACTATTAATATTATATTCATTTTATCAATTCCCCCCTAAATAATTTTTAAGACCATTAAGTACACCTTTTTTATTTGTTCTGATTATGGATGCATTATTATTTCCGTTATCCGTTACATTCACATTTTCATGTCGTGTAACTGCTTTTGTTAATAGTTCTGAATAATTCTTATTACCACCAGCACCAAGTAAAACTAATTTAACTGAATCTATCAACTGACTTGAAAATGTTAGAATATCACTATTATTTTTTAAACCGAAATCTTCCCTTCTAACTGCAGGTATATAATGAGCATTTTTAATTACACCTTTCATAATACTTATATAATCTTCTCTTTCAAAGTTCGTTATGATATTATTATCCCTAGTATATGTTCTTAGAAAGTTTACACCCCATCTAGCCCCTTGTATATTTAACATTGGTTTTAAATTCTTATCTCTAACATATCCCCCTTTTGTATCATCGAAATACATTCCTAACCATTCCATAATTTGAGTTTTTAAATATGGATCGAAATCTGTAAGTTTTAATAGAAGGTCTTTATGCTTTTCCATAGGTGGAGTGGAATTATCATCATCAAAAGAAGTATCAATACCATCTAAATCTAAATCATCATCATCATCTAAACCTAAATCATCACTATCTAAACCATTACTAGAACTATCTTTTGTTTTATAATTAAGCTTCATGTTATATTAAATTATATAACGCATATATAAAAGTTTCTATTAGAAGGGGGAAAAGAAAATAAATAAATAAACTTATTCACCAAAGTTTTCTACGAATTTTCTAAATTTATTAAAACCTTTTTTAGCTACTTTCATAGATTTCCTAGCTTTTTCTTTTGCTTCTGGTGTTGTTGCAGCTCTTTTAATTGATTTTGCAGTTTTATTGATTTTGCAGTTTTATTGATTTTTGCAAATACACTTCTACTTGTTTTCTTTTTTAGTTCGGCGATTTGTTCCCATTTTCCTTTTCCCTCACTATTTATACTATTAATCGTCTTTCGAATCCAGTAAATACAGTCTTTGGATCGAGTAATCGTAATCTTTGTTTCTTAGTTGCTTTCTGATCTAATAAATTCGCCGCTAAATCTGATAATAATATCCCTTTGTTGCTTTTCTTTGCAGCTTCTAGGTATCTCTTGATAATTTTTTTCTTTCTTTCATCTTCAAACTTCTTAACTGGTTTCTTACCTTTTGGTTTAAGTGGCTTCTTAATTGTTTTTGTCTTTAGTCTTTGTTTTAATTTAGTTTTTGTTTTGGTCTTAGTTTTTGTTTTAACCTTTTGTCTTACTTTTGTTCTTGTTATAGTAATAGGTTTTAATATGGATTTAACTTTCTCAGCTAATTTTGGAGAAACTTTTTGTGCTAATTTTAATATTTGTTTCTGTTTTTGTTTAACTTTACTCCTTAATCTATTCTTTTGTTTTTCAACTAATCTAATTTGAGTTTTAATTCTTAATATTGGTTGAATCTTAAATCTTTGATTAAGTTTTTCTAGTTTACTTTGTAATCCTTTGAAATCTTGTTTTACTTGAATAATATCTTTTAATTTTTGTTTTACTTTAACTTTAACTTTTGTAATGGTTTTTGTTTCTGTAATTAATACTTGACCTTCACTAGCTTTAGTTGTAGTTATTTTTGGTTTTGATTTTTTAGATACTTTCTTTGGTTCACTAGCTTTTTTTAAAAATTGATTTATCTTTTGAACTTCTTTAGATGGTTTTTCTATTACTCCAACTATTCCAGCATTAAAGAACCTATCAATACCACGTATATTAACACCGCCCTGAATTAATAACTTTCTTTTATCCCTTCTTCTTAATGCTTGTTTCTTTTTTATAAGTTTTCTTTGTTTCCTAGTTATAGTTTTAACTGCTTTTGGTTGTTTACCTTTTTTTAGTAGTGCTTTTTCTTTTGCAAATAGTTTTTCTGCTTTTCCAGATTTAATTCTTCCAGCCCTAGTTTTAATTTGTTTAGCTTTTCTTAATGCACGTTTACCAGTTGTAGTCAATAAAAACCTTCCTTGTCTAATAGTTGCTTTATACCAACCCATAAATTTTGTATAGCCTTTCAAAGTTCCAGTTAATTTATTTTCAAATAAGTATTTACCTTTAAATTTACCAGAACTAATAAGTTTAGGTCTGCCGAATCTTCTAAGATTCTTTAATACTTGTTTCCTTCTTGGTTTTCTTAGTTTCTTGATTTCTTTATTTATGATTGAAGTAGTTTTCTTCTGGTCAACAAATTCAAAAGGAGAAATCTTTTTTAATGTTTTAATAACTTTAGCTTTGATTACTTTAACTTTACCTTTGATTGCTTTCTTAATATTATTTAGATTGTATGAAACCTTTACGTTAAATCTTCTTAAATCATCTTTAATAAATTGTAACCTATTTAAAGTTTTTTGTGTGATTTTATTAGTTTTCAAATCTAATTTAATTGCCCGTAATTCTCGTTGAATCTCACTAAACTTTTTTCTTGTGATTGTTTTAATTCGTAAATTAGTATTAAATTTAGAAATAGATTTGTATAACTTAATATTATTTAATGATTGTCTAATCTTATTGATATATTTTATATTTAGTTTAGATAATTTTTCTTTTCCAATACTGGATAATGTTTCAAATGGTTTTTTAATAATTCCTTTTACCCTACCTTTGATTATTTTACCAGATATTTTTATTGCTTTCTTATAATTAGTAAAATCGTATGAAAGTTTAATATTGAATTTTTCTAAGCCATCTTTGATTGATTGTAATTTAGTTAAAGTTTTTTGTGTAAGTTTATTAGTTTTCAAATCTAATTTAATTGCCCGTAATTCTCTTTGGACCTCACTAAACTTTTTTCTTGTAATAGTTCTTATTCTTAATTTAGTATTAAATTTTGAAATAGAACGATATAGTTTTAATTCAGATAATTTTAATTTAATTTTTAATATATATTTTTTATTAGTTTGTGAAGTATTCTTAAATATAGATGGTAACTTAATTTTAGAAACAATATCTTTTACTTTACCTTTTAGTTTTAATCCTTTTACTTTTAATTTATCCAAATTATAAGATACTTTTATATTATATCTTCGTAAATCATCTTTGATAAATTGTAATCGGTTTAATGTTTTCTGAGTTATTTTATTATTCTTGATCTCAAACCTAATTCTATTTAATCTTAATTGGATTCTTTTCCTTATATTAATAGGAACTGATTTTATTCTTAATTTAGTATTATATTTTGCAATTGAACGAAATAATCTTACTTCTGTTAATGTATTAGATATATTTGATACTAATGTTTGTGTAGTTTTCGCTGCGGTTTTAAATGATGTTGGGATTGCTTTAGATATTGCAGCTTTAACAGAAGGTTTTAATTGAATTGATTTAGTAAATGTTACTGTTTTCTTTCCAGCTTGTTTTAATACATAGTTTAAATTAACTTTTCCTTCTTTACTTATTATAAATTCTCCAACATAATTAATTCTTTTACCTAATCTATTAAAATAAAATCCAGTAGTTTCGATTATTCTTGAACCTCGAACACCTTTTTTAATTAATTTTCCAGTTGCTCTTACTGTTCCCGCTACAAGTTCGAAAGCTTTTTGAAATGCAAATACTTCAACTGCATAAGATATAGGATTTCTTGTGAATGATTTTGCTTCTGAATCCATAACCCTAAAAAATCCTTGTGGTAAATCATTAAGTGCTAATTTTTTATAATTTGTTGTTGTTAAAACTCTTTTTACATTTTTCAAACTTTGTACTGGGTTTATTATTACTTTTTCTGCTGCAATACCTAATTTCCCAACTGATGCCCCTAATTGTAAACCAGCTAAACCAAATCTTGCCAAACCTAAAGCAATAAATCCTGGTAAATTCTTTGTAATACGTTTTATATCTTCTAAATATCCTTTTAATAATGTTTTTCGAGCTTCATTAATATCTTCTTTACTTCCTAAAGTATTTATTCGTTTTAGTTCTGTTTGTACTCTAGCTTTCTTTTTCTTTAGTCGACTTTCAACATTATCAAGTATTCTAGTGGATCTAGTAAAGAAGTCTGATTGATTAGGAATAGAATTTAAATCTCGTTTTTGTTCTCTTAATAATCTTTTTATATCTGGTGAAAATATTTTTTTTGGATCACTTGTTATTCTATCTATAATTCTTTGTATATTTATTTGCCTTTTTCTTTTACCCCAATTAACTATCCCAGTACCTAAGATTCTTTTTTGTTCTTTAAATACATCTTCTAAACCTTTTTCAGTCATAACAGTTTTACTATTCAATACTTTCTTGAAATTATCTTTTTGTCTTTTTTCAATTGATTTATTTCTTTTATTAATAGTTTCTCTTGTTAAATCTAAAAGTATTTGTGCTGCTCTTGGATCTGCCACAGTAAATTTAAAACCTCTCGCAGTTGGTTCAACTGATCTAACCGCACCCAACTCTCTTATTGACCTTTCTTCTTTAGAATGTATTGTTTGGGGTTTTTGTAAACTTTCTTGAGTTGTAGTTACTCTTTGATTTGTTCCGAATCTAACTGGTGGGTTATAATCCCAACCTAAATCATCTGCAAATTGTAACCTTTTCTTTTTTGAAAAGAATCTAACTCTACCACCATATTTTCTTCTTAAAGAACGAGATCTGTTTAGCTTATTTTGAATTGCCCTAGTTAATTTTGGATAACTTCTTATAGTAACTGCCATTATTATATTTTTTATAACACATTAACTATAAATAACTTTTCATTTTAGAAACTTTTAAATATGCGTTATATATTTTAATATAACATGGAAGAAAAAAAGATTATTCGATTTCAAGATTTAAGTATGGGTTTAAAAATAATTGTTGGCTTTGAAGCAATAAGATTAGGTTTTCTAGTTGCAATGATTATATTAGGAATTATACTTGTAATCTTCGGTATTGAATAAAATGGAAAAGAAAAAAGCTACATATCATGAGTTCGTAGATAAAAGTTATACTGCGTTTCAAAAAGGTATAGATATGCAAAGAGAAATATATAAAGCTTCTATGCACGAGAAAGATTATGATTCTGCGGTAACTTCACTTGATAATATTAAAATTGAAATTAAAAATAAAGTTATGGCTAGAGGAAATTCAGATAAAATTAAAAGGATTAATCACGTTTTAACTTGGTACAGATTATTACCATTTAAATATACTAGACCAACTGAACAAGGAAATCAGTTAGTATATCCACCAGATATTGAACTGAAAATTATTAAAAATCTTAATGGAGTATATGGGATTATTGCAGAACAGTTAAGTAACTTGGGGTTAATATGAAACTAAACTATAAGCCTAAAAAGGATATTAAGGTAGAAGTACCTTCACAGCCAGAAGAAGAAGATTGGGATTTTGATTTTAGTGAATATGTGAATGAAGAAAAACAAACAGAAGATAATATTACATCAATCACAGATAAAAAACCTAGAACTTCTAATTATATGAGTAAATATAGTGCATCTATTGAAACTATACAATTACTTGTTAATATCCGAACTACACTTTCAGATAAAGCTATCGCAGTCGCTTCACGAAATGGGGATATGAAAGATATTCGAGATTTATATGGGTGTCTTAATGAAGCATGGGCGATTATTAAAGATATATATGGATCATTGATAATTACAGAAATAAATCGTCTTGATGTGGTGATTGTGAAGAATATGGCAGTTGCACAAAAGAAAAGTCAAATTCCAGAGAAATTATATGACCAGTTACTTTTTTATAGAGATAAAATATATATGTTAATTCAACGAAGTAAACTTGGGTTTGAAGTTGAGAAAAATAGAGGTTCAGCATTTCAAAAGGCTAAATCGGGAATGATAGAATGATAGAAAATAAAATTGAATATGAAAAAATTAAATTATTGACTGTTTATAAACAAAATGGTCAACTTAATGCAAAATTAGAAGAAGAAATTATTAACGATTTTGAACTTTATGGTTTTCTTAAAATTTATTTGAAAATTATGGAAGAACAGTTTAAAGATAATATGACTATAAAGAAAAATGAGAATTAAACCAATCCATAGAAAGAAGTTAGCTTATTACCTAAAACAATTCTATAAACATTATCCAGAAGAAAAATATACTATATTTCATTTTGTCAAATTTCTTAAGTTAAGGTTAAAGAAAAATAAAGATGCGTGGATTGGTGTATCTGGTGAAACTGGTGGGGGGAAATCTTTATTTACTATCATTTGCCTTATACTTTTCGGTAGGCCAGCAACACTTACTGATAATATCGCATACATCCCGAAAGGGGATGAAATCACTAATAAGTTCGCTAGGTTATTATTTAATATGTTAATTGTGGATGAAGCAGCCGCAGAAATGCGTGGTGTAAATTGGCATTCGAAAGCTCAACAAAACGTGAATACGACTGCGATGACTGATAGATTCAAAAATAATGCAGTATTCTTAATCATGCCACATTTTGACGAGTTTACTAAATCTATGCGGAGAGGTTCGTTATTATTTCGAGCAGTATTGATATACAGAACCGATACACACGCTAGAATAATTATACAAAGGAAATCTAGGAATTGGAGATCAGAAGATCCATGGGGAGATAAACTTGCAAATGAGAAATATAAGCACCTAGAGTTTAAGAAGCGGAAAGAAATAACTAATGAGAATATGTTACAGATTGAACGAGCTATCCCAAATACTATTATGGATTTTATCATCCCAAACTTAGAGAAAATCTTGCCAGAGATTACAAACGAATATGAAAGGCTTAAGGCAGCATCAAGAGTAACTAGTTCTAAACATGAAACTAAATCTGGTAGCACATATTACAAAGATAAGTATACTACACTTATGAGTAAAGTTGCTAAAATTATCTTTAATAACGAGCTGGGAATTGGGAAGGTGCGGTTAACGAAAGTTGACACAGCCACAGCATTAGGATGTACAGTAGAAACATTAAATAGATATATTTCGATGAAAGAGCCAGAGAAGAAAAACTTTAGAAAGAAAGATTAAGATGTATTATTACCCCTCATAGTATAGGTCTTTGTATACTAGAACACATAACCCTAGTATAAGAACCCTCTTTTACTTACAGAACAAAGAGTTTTTAATCGAAAATTATTTAAAAGAAACAAAATATTTATAATGTTTATAGTGGTTGGAAAGGATCAAAGAGGTTATCAAAACATGAAAGATAAAATCAAAGTATTAAATTTGTACGCTGGGATTGGTGGCAACCGAAAGCTATGGTCTAATGATGATATAGA
>Ga0307928_10001201_pt1 | contig 19648 bp, 38 predicted proteins | sample AceLakmetagen232_FD_201815 | JGI IMG/M metagenome (GOLD analysis project Ga0307928, IMG submission 201815) | Saline water microbial communities from Ace Lake, Antarctica - #232 | ecosystem: Environmental > Aquatic > Non-marine Saline and Alkaline > Saline | place: Antarctica: Ace Lake... | reverse complement strand
GACGATCGCTATGAACTTCCTGGACATGGCGGAGAAGCACTACCCTATGACGGGGTGGGCCGTAGCCGCCAAGGAAATGCAAGAGGTGGGAAGAGCGATCCTCATGGCAGGCAAAGGAGGGCCGGTAGCGTGCACTGACGACAACTGCATATGTAACGAATGCAACAGCAATGATGGAGGTGGTACGGATGACGGAGAAGAAAGAGACCCCAAAAAACTCAACTAAAAAGGACTTCGCCCATGTCAGGAGTAAGTGGCTGGCCCCCATAGTCGACATGGTGGGTAGAGGTATGGACGCTTCCACACTCATCGAGAATACGATCTCGGAAGCGTTCAGCATACAGAACAAAATAGACGAGGCCAAAGGAGAGACGCAGCTCTCAATGAGCTACGAGGAGTATCGCGTAGCTTTCTCCGCTAACGTCGTGGTGTTTACTCTGGGGGATGAACGCACAGAACACACAGACAAGCTCATAAAGGCGCTGGGGCTGGAAAACTTTGACACGCAAAAGCCCGGCTCTGATGTAGCCTTTCGTATGGGGATAGCAATGGGTACCCTCACATTCTACGAGGAGAATGGAGAGGCCGGGATAACTCTACTGAGGGAGACCAGAAAACTCCAGGTGCTAAGCGACGGGCCGCCTCAAGGAGCAGAGGAGGCCAGCAGTCCCGAGAAGCAAGAAGAGCCCGGCTAAAGAAGCCCACTATTTTGCCATAAGAGAGATGAAGAAAGAACCCCGAAAAACTTTATCAGTCCAACCCAAAGGAGAGAGACATGCAAACAATCCCGTCGAAGAGTGAGAGAAACAAGCTGGTGTGCGCGTGGCATTTCTGCAGTATGCTCATAATCACAGCCCTGTCCGTCATGACTGGCGGGTACAAGACACTGACGCCGGAGGCGAGCAACGCGGAGGTTATCGAGGCCTGGCTCTGGCACAAGTGGAGCCGCGGTCTGCTGGGCATGAATGACCTGGTTTCCAGGAGCGTCGATAAGTTTGAAGACGCAATGAAATGGGTGGGTAGCGTCAGCAAGCTGCGCCCTGAGAGTGGAGGGAAAGGTTCACTCAACTACGGGGACATATACGACGAGGTCGACAGATTCTCCGTCGCCTTCGACAACGAGACCTTGGCCATACTGTGGGAGCGCATGTTTGCGGAGAAGCTGATGAGCGGGCTCCCGATCGCGTATGAGCTGGCGAACAGGTTCTACGAGCGCTACAACTTCGACTGGTCGCAGTTCGACCAAACGAAAGAGGGCAAGGCCGCAGCGGCGAAAGCGCAAAACATGATCTCTGAAGAATGCGAAGCATTCCGCCTGTTCATGGCGGAACAATACGCCGAATACAAAGCATTCGTGGACGGCATCGCGTAAAAAAAAGAAGGAACGGGGGGCCTCGGGGTCTCCCGTTCTTTTTTACATAAGACTAGTGGAATACGAAGTATTTTCTCTTACTAGGGGACTAACAATGATTAGATATAAGTGGAAGGAAAACTCGGAGGGAGAGTTCATCCTGGTCTGTGGAGGTACACACAACTACCGACTCGGGCTAGAGAGGGATGGCAGCTACACAAAACTAACTCTGTACAAGGACAGTGAAGAGCACGCTGCGTGTAAAATTTCCCTGGACTCAGACGAGGAAAACATCCTTGACGGCGTTGAAGTACCGGAAAGCTTCATAGACAGTGCGAGGAAAGATTGGACTCGCACTTCTATTATACCGAACGACATGAATGAATGGTCAGAAGAAGGCGACGAGAATGAACACATTCTGGAAGGGAAATTCCAGAACATGGCTCTGTGGATTTGCTTCGATTCTGACGACGAGGAGTATGAAGCATCCGCCCTACTTAGGTGCTGCGACAATCAACTCGATGTAGGGCTGGGCTTCTTCTCCTCTGAAGAAGACGCCATAGCGGCTATGAAGACATTCATAAGGGAATTCAGTGCAATGGCTAGGGATACATTTCCGGTTGATGGGTAGGAAGTAGTAACTTTTACGTGTTACACTTTTCGGAGGTAACTACAGGAGGAATGATGACAGATGAGCAACACAGTGCGGCCAACCTGTTGTGCCTATGCATAATGGAGTCGGTGGATTTCCTGGAAGGCTTGGTCAAAAAGACCGTCCAAGAACTACAGGTAAAGCACGACGAGAAGGACCTTGCCTCTATGGATGGGTCAGAAGAAATACCAGAAGAGTTCACGCTAAAGTACATAATGCCTGTAGCAAGAGTCACGCTCGGTGCGTGCTACGGATCGTTCGGTACAATAGCGGTACTACTCGCAAAGATAGACCACGTTGACCCAGGGCAAGTGAAGGATATTATGGAAGAGCTGGCCAACAAACTGACCGAGCTTACCAAATTAAATGCCGCGGGAGATCTCATCGGGGCTATACGCGGAACCAAAGACATGGTGATGTGGTTCAAGACAAACTTCGTCGTCTACCTGAGAAGAGTCCACGGGCCCCCCGAAGGATTAATAGATAAGCTGGAGATCCTACGAAAGCAAAAAGCTAAGTTGGAGATCCTACAAGAGCAAACAGAAGAAAAAGAAAAGGCCGAGACACCGACGAAGGAGCCGGAAGAGAAACCGAAGGAAGAAGAGAAAAAGACTCCAGGGCTGAAATGGGGTACAATAGTCGGAAAAGCGTAACACAGAAAAGCAACACTACGAAAGTGGCCACCGGGACGCTGGTGGTCCTAAAGGAGAGAGAGAGAACCCCCTCTCTTCTTTAGCTGGTATTTTACATAAGAGTAGTAAGATAAAGGCTTAGCGTCTAGCTGGAGGAAACCTATGAGCGATAAAAGATGGAGGAAAACTGTGGCCGATAAAACACATGACTATAGAATAATAGTTCTAGAAGCGATGCGGGCGATGAGTTCGTACGTAGATTATGAGCTTAGGCCGGATTTGTTCCTGGCACCCTTGAGGTTCATACTAGACAATCTAGACAAAGCTAGAGAGCAAAGAGACCGTCTTGCCTCCCAACTAAATGATGTGCGTACTGAGCTGGGTGTCTTTTACGGGGTAATTTCCGGTGAGATTAACGCGGCCAAGGACGTTAAGGCTCTCGTAAGAATAATAAGTAATTACGAGGAGAGGTTCAAGCAACTAACAGAGTGGGCTAGAGACAACGAGGAACCCGAAGTCATCAATATCATAGCAAACGGAAAGGCCTCAGTAAACTCATCAGGAACCAGGACAGGCAGGATATCGTCAGCGAGTGTGTCGGTAGAAGAAAAAGTATCGCGGGCCCGGCCTATGGGTACTCCGGCGGGTGGGGGCAAGCCAATGGTCACTGTTGTGGAAGGAGTGCACATTGACGTAGTAACTACAGTGCCCGTTGAAGAAATACACTTAACCTACGTAGTCCCGGCCCTTGAGGACACAGTACCGAAACCTAAGAAGGGCTCCCTGGCCGCTGCCTTCGATGAGTTCAAGAAGCATATCAAGAAAGATGAAGGGTAGTACCCTACTCTTTTACCCGCAATTCGCACATAAGATACACGATAGGAACTTAACTTTAAGGAGGAAGCATGAAACGCGTTCTGGTCGAGAACCCTAACTACCCTTACACAGGGGAAGAGGTCCTGGGATTCCTTGCCTTCGACAACAAAGGAAAGAGCAATAGAGGGTACAGCCGTCTGTTCTACCTCAGACAAATGAAGAGGGTAGAGTTTGTAAACATAAACACGGGTAAAGGATTCCCCACATACAGGTACAAGAAACCTGAAACGCTGCTGAAAAATATCCAGACGGCTATTGGTTCAAAAGAGTGGGTAGGGATATCCGAAGCGGCTCGGTTGCTTGGACACCCCTGTACCATCACGAAGATCGCACACAAATGGATACACTATTTGCACGAAGCAGGAAAACTGGAGAGAAGACCACATCCAGTGAACAAAACGCACTACCAGTACTTCGTCGACGCGCACATCAAAAGCACCGTCAAGTACACGAGCAAGCCTATTCGGCAGCAGTTCGCAGAGACCAAAAAGCGGAGTAAACAACCCCGCGCCGACAAAGGCACTCCCGGCAGAATCAAGGCGATCTTCAGGGGAAAAGCCTCCGAGATGCGCCAGCCGGTTCGGGACCATCTCATGATGGACTGGCTTCGTAATCGTCTGGACGGACGCTACGTGGGTTTGACAGGCCCCGGTCACGCGAAGTACGACCCCGCCCTGGACGTGATTGCCAAGACGAGAGTCATCTACGAGCGTGACAAGGCACTGGCAGCAGCCATCAAAGAAGAGGTCGGCGGCAGAGCGATCGTTATCGCCGAGGATGTGTTCCTCAGTACCCGCTCTGAAGAAGGAGTGTCCGTGTTGGATCTGGACCTTATGAGTTCGGCCAGCATAGAGGCTTACGCCGGGATCAGGACCATGATCGAGACCAGGGTAGCGTGGGCACCCAAAGCAGCCCTCACGGTTTCATTTGTGCGGAGACAGAAGAACCTCGACCAGTCCGAGGTGGTCTTCAATATGATCTGCGCGGATCTGGAGCGCGCAGGGAACAAAGTCACAACAAAAGAGATGTTCTATTATAAATCTGGAGACGGCGGAAGCAACATGGCCACCGGCCAGGTTATCTTCGACTCCGCGTGATTACCGTACGCAACGTAAAACGTGCGGGAGGGGGGTGGTGGACCTCCTCTTTTTACCTGATACGTAAGTAAGATTAAAAAGTGTAACACCTTTTTGTTACACAGAGCAAAGCGGGGTGTTACTTTTTACTGTTACAGGCTAAGTACTTGAAACTACGGGGTTAATAGAAATTCCTTATTTTGAGTGCGACATTTGCCTGTTACATAGTCGAACGTTATCTCACATAAGAAACGTGTAGGAGCATTTATTACCACTAACTTAGGGGGTACCATGAAAGACGTAAGGGCGGCCTCAAAGGCAGAGTTGGCTGCAAAGCTCACCAAGAGAGAAGTAAGTAAACACGGCGGATACGAACTGCTCTACTTAGACGGGCCTGACAGCTATAGGGTGAACGATATCTCCATCACTCCCTCGGGGACATACGTTGCGGGGCTGTCGCCCCTCAGGGTTACGGCTGACAGCGACGACCTTCCCCGCGTACGGCTCAAGATGTACATACTCGGGCAAGAACCGATTATGCACGGTGATACGTTGAAGGTAGGGTGCGTCAGGGCTACAGTAGAACGCACGACAATAGTGACCAGTAATACCTGCAGGGCGTTGAAAGACGGACACAGCAAAGTGAAAATCCCGCCTTACGGAGACAACGGATACGCGGTGCCCGTTAAGAGCATCGTGCAGCTCTGCAAGAAACTCCGCCACTTCCCCCAATACAAAAAGGCCGCCGAGAGAATCCTCGAAGCGGCTGCGCTTTACAAAAAGAAAGGAAAGAAGACTAAAGAGAAGAAGCAAAAGCAGAAAAGGAAATGATCAACAAACCCATCGATTGGACAAAGGAGAGGACAATGACGAAAGACGAAACGACCAAAATAGCCGAGCAGGGTATGATGGCGGTCAATATCCTGAAAAAGTGTGTCGAAGGATACAACAGAGGGGCGTCTATGAACTTAGACATCGTAAGAGGGGCGGCCATGAGCTCCTCTTACATCTTGTTCGGAACCTTAGTGGATTTGGATAGGACGCTGGGGGGTGACGCCAAAAGAGCCGCGAGCAAACATAGGGACAAGTTACGCACCTTGTGCCCAACTATGGGAACCGGCAGTGCAAGCCCCATCAGTATGGAAAGAACGGTTAAAATCATAAAAGAAGCAAATGAAATATCGGATTTCTTGCACAGCACGTTCAAACTCTTGGAAGTGCACAAGTTATCGGAAGTGTCACTCGCCGGATTCGGTGATACCACACCGGGCAAAGGCAAAAAACCAACAGACGAAACCCTGTCCGATGACGGATGACTGGAGCTTATTGCCATGATTTCCCAATCACCAGACATCAACGGAGGAGACGCCTGTATCGACCGTACACGGATTGCCGTGTGGATGCTGACAGATCTGTTCGACGACGGCCAGAACAACGCCTTTGTGAGGGTAGTGTACCCCGATTTGAGTGATGCTCAGATAGACTCCGCCAGGCGCTTCTATGAGCAGTTCCCGGAGATAGTGGCCAAAGACAGGGCCAGACACGAAGAACTATATATCTAACAGGAGGGAGAATGGGTGAACTAATCGGCGCGCTCTGTTGGATCATTAAAGCCCTGACAGTGTTTGCGGCTATGATACTGATCGTAGCGGCGTTTATGCTATTGGTCTACATCGGGGGCTACGCTGTCTCGTGGTGCTTCAGCAGCACCCTTGAGGCGTTGCTACTGGCAATCGGATGAAGAGGATTAGTATGGCTGCGTGTACGAGGTGCGGCGCTTGCTGCATTGCTTTCGATGCAGTGGAAATTGTCTATAAAGACATTAAAGATAAGCCCGCCAGTTTCTTCAAAGCAACGACAGGCTTTGGGTGGAAGTTAGGTATTCAAATACCCGGATTGAAGAAGTGCCCTCACTTGCGCGGGAGGAAGGAAAAGACCTGTCTCATATACGAAGACCGCCCGGTTGCTTGTCGTCTTCATACGCCTACCAAGGAAAACTGTGAGTGGGCCCGAGCTGCTCTCGCCGCCAGAAAGAAAGGCCTGACCCCTAAGGATAAAGACTGGCCTATCTCCTCAAAAACCCCTAACCCGCCTAGCCAGAAGATCAGGGAAAATCCCCTTAACCTGGGCGGAGAGACCAAACCTGAGTTCCGTAGAGCATCGCAGAAGCTGGCCAAGCTAACACTTGACCGGTAAGGAAGAAAAAGTAATCAACGTCAACCAAAGGAGAGGACAATGGCACCAGCAAGCAAATCAGTAGCTATCGCCGAGCAAGGCATGATGGCTATCAACCTACTGAAAAGATGCGTTACGGAGTACCGCGGAGGGCGGACCAGCCTGATGAACCTGGACGTCATAAGAGGAGCAGCCATGTGCGCCGCCCACGTCCTGAACGGGACCTTTTTGGATCTGTGCGGCCTTTTGAAGGGCACAGCCAAAACGAAGGCCCAGAAACTCCGCGAACGAATGCGCGCTGTTAGCCCAACGGCTTCCGGTCAAACCATAAGGACATCTCGCCTCGACGACGTGGACAGCATCATAGAGATCGCTAACGACATGTCGGACTACCTACGCGAAACGTACACCTTCGCAACTATAACCCCGTTACCGCCTGTGGCGCTCCACACGGGCGACAACGAAAGAGTCAAGAAAGCCGCGGATAAAAAAGCGGAACTGACCGACGACGGATGAAGGGGCCCTGCCCCTTTTTTTATCTCTGATTTTTAGCTATTTGCTCACATAAGAGAATTGAAGGAAAACACATATTTTAAGGAGGTGCGCCATCAGAACAGAAGAAAACGTGCGGAGACTGATGAAGATACGGGAAGACAGGCAAGGCACAATGCCTCGACTAGGGGACATCGTGCGGCTGGAGCTCGAAGGCGCTCCGGAAGACGAGTTCGTTGTCTTCGTGGTCATTAACGAAGAACCGGACAGCGGCGCGCTATTCGCAGTACCCGCGGACGTCCCGGAGCCGCTCCTTCATGGCTACTCCGAAATGCTAATAACGAGTAAAGACGACCCCGTGAGCGGCCCATTGGTATTGTGTCTCGGCAAAGGACACTGGGTTGACAAGTACACCCTCAGAGGGGGGTACGTTTGGTCGGAGTTATCGAAGGTACAGCTATTTCGGGCCCAGATGATTATGTCCCACGTAGTTAGATTAGCGGATTGGGGACAGGACGAAGCCGAGGCTAAGACTGTCCAGGACGATCCCCTCTTCCAAAAGTGGGATGAGTGGATGGACAAGTTTTCCGGGAGTCTGTACAGACTGGACCGCCAAGAATTTAATGATCGTGCAACGCGACCATAGACAGATTGAAAGAGGGGCCCGGCCCTCTTTTTTAGCTGCTAAAGGCTCAGAAATTTTTACATAAGGTCGCCGAATACACCAATCGTGTTAGGAGGTACTATGTGGCACAAAGATCAGTATGGGAACTACGTTAATATTTTCACAGAGAGCGTAGGGTGGAGCAAGATGTACGACGACGTGTACGAAGAGCACGTCTCCCTTTGGACCAATGACGGACTCAGTTACAGCGCCGCCGGAATGTTGGTTCGTCGGGGTATCGACCGCAAAGCGAAGCTGAGCGACATGTCCTGCAGTCTCAGCCAATACAACAGTCTGTCGAAAAGAGCCAAGGGAGAATTCCAGAATTGGATGGAGAGAACGGGAATGGTCTTCTACGGAAAGACAGATAGCCCGATGTCCCAGTTTCTCATGACAAAGCTCAAGAAAGAAGAAACTGAAGAGTACAGAAGCAAGACGGGGAACACCCTCTTCTGGGATCAACTCGACAAGAATCACTGGGTAGCAACAGATCGTCCCACCAGTCAGGGCTACAGAGAGGGCATATGGGCCATAAAGTACGAAGAGAAGCATACGTACCCGTTCGTGGTCCAAATAGGCGCTGAAGGATCTAACGCCCTCATGCCGCGTCCTATGGGCCTTGAGGCGCGGACCAAGTCCCTGGAGTCGGCCAAGAAGTACGCTGAGGACTGGCACGGGCTTCTCTGCAGGCTTTACAGGAACAATGAGCCTCTGGAGTACCCGGAGGAGTGTCTCGAAGCGTGAGAGGGCTCCTGCCCTCTTTTTAGCCCAAGCTTTTATGACATAAGAGATCTGAAGAAAAATCTTAGGAAGGAGGAGACATGGAACGGGCCGACGAAGTATTACAGGGACTGGCCGAACAAGCTGCCACAGCTATCCAGGAAGTTAAAAAAATGTACCTCGACGGGGAAGACCACGTCAAGGTTTCAGGTGCGGCCGAGATAGTGGCTTACGTTGTTTACGGGGCCTTGTTTGATCTCCGCAGGTTCACACTAGACAAAGCTAGAAAAGAGGCTTTCGGTGATCTCAAACGCAAGATGCACAGGTACACGGCAGGCTCCGTAAATACAATTAATCTTACGGACTTTTTGAGGGATGCTCAGCTCATAGACAAGAAGATGAGAGAGATGGTCAACCTCACAAACATCAAAGAAACAGAAAATGCGGTCGATTGAAGAAGAAAGGAGCAGGGTGTGATTAAAGTCATCGTGCATTACCCAGGAAGCCTCATCCCGGTGGACAAGACAACGGCGCACATAGACAATAGCGGCGGGATGACGATACAGACGAAGTCCGGGGTAAACCTGTACGTGGCTGCAACTGAGTCCTTTAACGTACGCTTTGTACCCCCGGACTTCTTCCCGGAGACGAGCTATGAGCCAAATTGGGAGATGGTGTTCCACTCATCTTACCCGTACGTTAGGGTGGAAAACAAAAGAGCGACAGACAAGGTTTCCTTCGCAGGGAAGGGAGCCGACGAAATATTCAAATGAAAGGATAGCCAATGAAAACCAGCCTTAAAAAGGGAGTCAGCACGACCACCCTACAAGAAATCGACGCAGGGGCGTGCTTCCTCCTTACTCACGTTCCTCCTGGATTCAACGACTTCGTGGATAAAGACGACGTGTTTATGATGTGCTACACCAACACCGAATCCGGCGTCGCTATCGCTGGTGGAATGGGAAGAGTAATAATCGTCTCCCTGAGGACCGGCTTAACCGCATCAGCATCAAGGTCTACGGTAGTGGTACCGGTGTGGCCCGAGAGTACCTTCTCTTTCGTTATGGAACCAACACCGTAACACAAGCGTGTTACAGAAAAAGGAGCTAGTGTGGAAACAACTCTCAGGAAAGATTCGCCAGGGGTGCCTCTTACAACTCTTAAAGGGGGAGATTGCTTTATGCTTAAAGCAAAAGAAATCCCCAAAAAACTCGGGGACTACGTACATATAGGGGACGTCTGCATGGTATGCAATTCCACCCTGGACTACGGAGTAACCACAGGGGGAGCCGGAGTGCCTGTAACGGTGCTCAGAAGCGGGTGCCTGCTAAGATTACCGAATACGAAAACCGTGTCCCCGGTTACCCAGGAAGGTGCGTTTGAGTTCACCGCCCAGGCCATCGCGCGTTAAAGAGCTCCGGCTCTTTTTACCTTCCATTTTCCCGTAGTTTGTCCCATAAGAGAGTTGAAGGAAACGTTTTAACAATAAGGAGAAAAACATGAGAAACTTCGTATCAATGTTGTTCATTGTTCTGATCGTTCTGATCTGGTCCCACGAATGCTTCGCCGGAACAGACGTCACCGTCGACTTGGAAAAGTTGCCGTCTACCACGCAAACTGCTATCCTTAAAGCAATGGAAAAGGAGAGTGAATCCAATAACCTGCTTGGAGTACCTTCCGATCCGGAAGCCCTGGGGCAGTACGCTGCTTTGGGAACGCAGATAGCCAAAGCGATCGGTGCGGCCTGTAAAGAGCTTTCCCTCGAAGTTAATGACTTTATCACCACCCCGGTCGGGAAACTCACTGCGTTCTTGATCGTGTGGAAGGTCATCGGCAAGGAAGTGCTGCGCTTCGTAGTGATGACGCTGCTGTGGTTCATAATAACGCCAATCCTCCTGACTTCGTTCGTGCACTTCCACACCAGGAAGCAAGTAAAGGAAGAGGGAGAGAAGATCAAGTACATTGAGCGGTACGAGTTCGATAACGAGGATGCCAAAACAGCGTCAGCGATTGTACACGTATGTATATTCATCGCCTTGACGTTGTTCTGCGTACTGATGGCAGTGCTGTAATGGGTTCTTTTGAAGAAGAGGAAGTACGAGTACCAATAAAAATCGTAGGCCCTAACCTATGCTCAGATACCTGCCCTCAACTCGTCAAATGGGCGGAGTTTGAGTGCGAGGAAAAACCAGTAGTGAACACCAATTATACGTGGATGTGCAAGATGTTCATGAGGCACTTGCAATCCTGGAGCCCTTTCAAGCACGAAAATACACCGTCGGTATCGTGCCGGTGCGGCGGGTGCCAGATGCTGGAATTCTGGGCAGCCTACGACGAAGACGGCGACCTCCGCGACCCGTTTTACGAAGACGACCCGGATGACGTTGGCTGGGTTGAGAGTGACTCCCCTACTGTGAAAGCTGCCTACGCCAAATGAGACCGATAACGAAAAGGGGCTCCTCCCCTTTTTTAGCTTAAAATCCAGGTATTTGTCCCATAAGAGATATGAAGAAGAAAACGCATTTTTAGGAGGCGCACATGAAGAACGGTACGGTTCTGTTTGTGTCCCCCGACGAAAAGGATGCTGAAGGGGCATTCGTGGTGCTCATGCGTGGTGGAGAGGTTTGCTCCCTGTTGAACCTGACCCTCACCATGTGGATCGCTAATGACCTCGACACGCCCTTAAGCGGGGAAGACTTTAGTGAGACCCCTCCGCTGGTATCCCAAATGCTGGCCCTCGCCGACCAGGACATCTCTGTATGTTCGAAGTGGTTGGAGAAGGCAACGGTGGTAGGGGAGCTCTCGGAGAAGGGGCTCGCTAAAGTGAGGGCTGCGCGCGCTTCGGCGTGGGAATCCGTAGATGCGCTCTCGATGCTTCAGTACTATGAAGCTACGAGCGTGCAGAGCGAGATTCCGGCTGACGTGATCGCGGCTGGCGTGGAAGCGGGCGTAAGGCTGCTTCCGCAGAGTAGTACGATCGACGAAAGGAATGAAACTACAAGGCCTTTCGTCGAGCTACTCTACCAGGGGCAACCAAGCCCGTTCTAACGGAGCTAGGTGGAGTGGGCTACGGCCCTCTCTATACACAGAAACACCGGAGGTAACATGTTGGAATTAGTGGCAGCTATCATAACCGTTACGGCGGTCGTACTATTCAAATTCACGCCAAAGAAACCCGTACTGCTATTGTTTGTGGTTGCGGAGCTTCTTTGGTTCGTATGGGCCGGAGTGAACTCCCACGTTTTCCTATGCTCACAGTGTGGGTTCCTCTTGCTATGGAACGCGTGGTTGTACCTTTACTGGTCTGATAAGCCAGTGGCTAAGTAGGGGAGAGGGGCTCGGCCCCTTTTTAGCTCTAATTCCCCGTAGTTTATTCCATAAGACATATGAAGGAAACACTTTTACAACAGGAGAAAACATGGAACGCGGTGGAATTTATTGGGTGGATCTTCTTGAAGCCTGGCTGAAGAAATACCCGGAAGACCCGGCTATCGACGGCATTTTGATCGCCAATGTTGAGCAGTACATGCGGGATAGCGAGGTCGCTTTGACAGATGCGGAGCTAGACACGCTGCTCAACGTTTTAGAGAATGCGTACGCAGATTACCCCGACACCGTAGACTATGTCAGGGGGACGATCGAGGAGCGCACACAGGTCAGTGATAGCATCCACAGCATGATAAAGATGATCGCGGAGTCCAGCGTGGACCTGGACGTGGCTGTTGCGTACGTCGACAACCTGCTCAAAGAGGTAGTACAGCTCAAGTTCCTCGCGGGCAGCCTCACGGCCGAAAGAGCGCAGTCCCTGCTGACGGGCGGATCGTTGGTGGCGTTCCCACAGACAAGGGAATTCGTAGAAGGAGTCACCAAGGTCGAGTAGAAAGAAAGCCCCCCTTAACCTCAGGAAAAACAGGGAGAACCATGGAGAAAAATCCACTATACGCAAGGATAAATGAGCTTGAGGAAGTAGTCGCCGCGCAGGAGCGGACGTTCAAGTTCCTTCAGGAAGGGAATACGCGCGAAATAGTGCGACTGCAGAAAGAGAACGCAGGGCTGCTACAAAGCAGCGATTCGGCCAAAAGAGCAAGCGCAGCTTCTGTTGAGCTCGTCTCACACGCACTGAGGAAGGAAGACCAGCTGCTGACCGAGCGTGACACGTTGAAAGAAAGCAAAGAGCGGTACTTTGAGCTATTAAAGAGAGCCAGTAAACTCTTCGGAGATGAAGAGTGCCGTTACGATCACCACGGGGCCTGCCAAGAGCATGGGCTAGAACAAGACTGCACCGTGCAGCTGATACGGGAAGAAATAAGGAAAAGCGAGGAATAACACAGGAAGGAGGGGATTGTGCACTACGACAAATTCAAGCCGGGAAAAGTATATAAGTCCCCGGACTGGCATTTGCTATGTCTGGAAGTGGACCCGAAAAAGAAGAAAGCGTTTTTCATACAAGTGATCGGGCGTAAACCCGACCTCTACAAGGGAAAAGCGCTGAGACTGTCCGATGTCGTTGACGCGCCGACGCCCTGGGAAAAGGCGTTCGAGGTAGTCCTCATGGACTGCTATGGCTGGGCAGATACGCGGCGCATGGGTGTGATCGAAAAGATGAGGATAGTAAGCGCGAAACAGGGGTACCCGCTCTTCTCCGTAGGAGTGGTGAAGACGCTAAGGTCCCTGTTTATGAAGAAAACAAGTCTGAGGGAGTTCGGGGATTAACAACAGAAAGAGGTGGACGTGAGGCACAATTATACAATAGGTAATCTGTACTGCACCATCCGCGATGAACACACACTTGATCTGCTCTGCTTGGAGATAGACCTGGTGAAAGAACGCGTGTTCTTCGTACAAGTGGTCGGATCAGATCCTATAGGGTACGACGGGAAGTGGTTCGATCTGTACGCATGGCAATCAGTGAACCTGGACTTGATGAACGATCTGACGCATTGGGAACAAAACTACAAGATCGCCCTGATCGGCAATGCCGGGTGGGTTAAGAAAGCAGACCTAGGCCTCGTCTTTGACGGGGACAATGAGTTCACCCCGATGGCCGTGGGGATAATCAGGTCCCAATGCATGGGATCGAAAACGATGAAAGTCTTCACAGAAGAAGACTACGATTTCGAAGCCGAGGAGCAGTAGAAAAAGGGGCCCTGCCCCTTTTTCTTAGCTTCAATTATCTCCCCTTTATTCCATAAGGTATATGAATTAAACCTTTAACTTAGGAGTAGCTATGAAAAAAGCACTTACTGACTGGGGCCTTATACTCAGAGAGTGGACCGAAAGATACCAGGACGATCCGGCCCTGGAAAGCGTCATCGTTGCCAAGATCAAGTTCTACGTACGTACTGTTATTCCCGCTAAGACTCGCAGAGAGCTTGAGGGTCTCCTTTCTATACTGGAGGCCGAATACAATTATCCTGACGCCACGGCCTACGTCAAAACACTGATGGCGAGTCGAAACAAGTTCTACAGAGAAGTTGGTCTTCTAGTAGACAAGGCCCTGACACTGGAGATTGACCTGGGCACCATTATCAAGGACATCGATGCTAACATGCTCGACGCCCTGCAAACCCGGAACGTAGCAGGCGGACTACCGCCAGACAAGTGCGCCATCATGCTGGAACGGGGCTACTGGGTCATATGCCCCGAAACAGAGAAATTCCTGAAAGAAGTGAACAAAGCCAACTAGAAATGGAGAAAATCATGAAAGTCAGCTTTAACCAAGAAGAAGCTTTAGCGCTACGAAACGTCGGGATCGGAGGCTGCTTCGTCTTTATAAACATCCCGCAGGCAGTAAAGAGCGAGCTGACCGAAGACACGGTGTACATGCGCGTAAAGGCAGTATCGTCCGGCTCTATAAAGATACTTGAGGAGACCATCCTGTGCGTCGGTCTGGACACAGGGAAAGCCCATGCAGTCCACTCCAGCCGTGAGGTTAAGCTAGTGAAGCAGGACGGCCCCATAAACTTCAAAACCTAAGCTAAAACGGAGGAATCATGAAGATAGTGCTGAAAGAAGGAACAACGACGACCCTGGGAAGCGCTGAATACGGAAGCTGCTTCATCTTTGTAAACGTTCCGGATGACCTAAAAAAGTCTATAACCGCAGGAACAGTCTACATGAAGGCAGAGCTGCCTACCGATCTCGGCAGAGGCTGTCTGTGTGTTCGTCTGGTTAACGGAGCATCCCGCATAGCGCAGGGCGATGTGCCCATAAAAGAGGTCAAACAGACTACATCAGCGAGTTTCGACTACTAACGAGAAACGGAGGAAACCATGCAGGTGACGCTCGAAATGGGTAAGACGCAGGTACAGACACTGAAGGACGTTAAGCCTGGGGAGTGCTTTATCTTCCCAAAATCCCCGACCCATCAAGGCCACTCTCTCCTCGTGGACACGCTCTACATCAGGCTAGAGCTCGCGTACAACAACTCCTCGGCGGTGGTCCCGGATAGAGAAACTTGTCTGTGTGCCCTTTTAAGCTCAGGGGAAACTCACGTAATCCACGGCAACACGGCCATAAAGAGAGTGCGCCAGACCGTACCAGCCAGCTTCGAGGAGTAATCACTAATACACGGAGAAAGTCATGGATGTGAATTTGGTAACAAAGACCGCGGCAGTAACACTGGGGAGGCTAAAGCACGGGAGCTGCTTTGTCTACTCAGATGGCAAAAAGACGTGGGTGAGTATGACGGAGGGGGGAAATCTACCTCAAGGCAAAGTGGACCAAAAAGAGCAGCTACGACTCAAATTACATGGGTACGCTGCCACGATTGCACAGTATGTGCGTACAGCTATCCACAGGAGAAACCCACATCATTCCCGATACCGTACGCGTAGAGCCAGTAACACAGACTTCTGACTCTATCTTCGAACTTCGCAGAGGAGGAAAATCATGCTGACAGTGGCATTGAGCGAAAGGGGAAGGCCGGTCACCCTGAAGAGCATTGAGTTTGGGAAATGCTTCGTCTTTGACGACGACCAGAGCCGAGAAAAGGGCGCAATATACATGAAAGGAGTCGAAGGAATGCATACTTCACTGAGTGTTGCTCCGGGCTACCGTCTATGCGTCCAGTTAAACACAGGAGAGATCAAGATATTTCACGGGACCAGGGTAATCACTGAAGTGAAACAGACCGTCTCAGCGGAATTCGAACTATAAAGGAGGAAAATCATGAAAGTGATCTTAAATACGAAAAAACCGACGAGAGTGGAAGAAGTCGAGCCTGGCGCTGGCTTTACCCTCGCCGTTGCTGCGGGTGACCTGAGAATAAGTGAAGTGTACGTAAAAGGAGCGCGAGGAAAGGGCACCTCCATAAAATTTTCAGCTAGGTGCTGCCTGTGTGTTCACCTGGCCACGGGGGTGATCTACGATGTCCAAAAAGACAGAGAAGTCTTCGAAGTGGCACAAGACGCACCAACGATCTTCACGCACAAAGCAGAACCGGAGGAGAACTAATGAAAGTTCAGATGAACTCAACGGGTCTAATGGACCTGAAAGACGTCAAACCCGGACAGTGCTTCACGTCAACCCATAAGAGTCTGGTAAGAGGAACGATATACATCAAGGCACAGTTTTTCGATGTACCGGAAGAGTTTAGCCAATCCAGCCTGTGCGTCCGCTTGGCCACAGGAGTGGCGCATATACTCGACGGATACACTCCCGTGAGGCTGGTGGAGCAGACCCACGACGCAGAATTCAAACAATAACCCAGGAGAAACCCGTGAAAATTTCCATGGATAAAGGGGAAGGAAAGGGGACGCTAAAAGAGATCAGGGCTGGGGATTGCTTCACCTCAACTTCCAATTACCTGGTGGAAGGGGGAATCTACTTCAAGGCAGTATTCGTCGAACGGCCTCCTTCTTGGCTTGGAGGGAGTTGCCTGTGCATTCGGCTGGTCACAGGAGCGGCTTTCTTGGTCAGCGAGACCATCCCCGCGAGGCCGGTAAAGCAGTACAAAGAAGCAGGATTCAGATACTAACAACAGAAAAATGGAGGAAAAGGCCATGCAGGTCGAGATAGAAAAAGACGGAGTAACCGCCTTAGGCAAACTAGCGATGGGGAGGTGCTTTGAGTTCACAGAGGTGCCGGAAGGTCTCACTTCAGTTTTGATGAAAGAAAGGGTCTACATAAAAGCGGCGCTGGACGATCCGGGGTCCGTCGGCAAGAGAGGGTGCTCCTTGTGCGTCCGACTATCCACGGGGCAGGCCCACATTGTCCTCGACATCATGCCTGTCCGTATGCTGCTCCAAAAGGAAGAGTTCAAGTTCAAACGACACCAACCACCAGATTATGGGGAGGAAGACACATGAAAGATCTCATAGACCTGGTCATTCTTTGCGCCATCGACGGATACGAGAGGAATTTCTATGGAACGACGCTGCACTTGCGGAACGCAGTAGACGTCGGTGCGTACGTAAACGGGGAGCGTATTCACGTCCTCGCTTCTCTGTACCACCTCACAGAAGGCCAACTAGCCAGCCGCACAGCCCGGCTACTCAAAGACAGATACCTGAGAAAATGGAACTACGGCGGGGACAAAGGGAGCGTAGTGCTCGTTCTGGATGAAAAGGGAGTGGAGGCGATAACCGATACGCTGACCAACCACAGCAGAAGCCTCATGGATGCCCCTATTCCTACTACGTCTGTTGCCTTTTACGAATGCGTTATTTCCCTGTCCGGAAACAGGACCAGAAGGGAGATGCTCCTCAACGCTATAACAGACCGCTTCCGGTACATAGAGGAAGATAAGAATCGCATGTACGCCTCTCAATTCCAACGTACCATGCAGTCGAATGAGGCGGTTGAGACTCTCCATGATCGGAGACAGCTCAAATTGGTGGAAGACGAGTTGTTGGATCTGAGGGCCCTGTTCATTGAAGTGGGCAGGAAGTTCCCCTCGAAGTACAAATCCGAAGATACTCTGCTCGCTCTGTGTGACATCGACGCGTGTGAGTTCATGCATTATCTGGATTTCGGGACATGGGGGCACGACGGTGAGCTGCGTAATCTCATCCACAGAGACGTCATACCTCTGGAACTGGAAGAAAGAAGGCAGGTTTATCAGATTCTGTCGGAGCTCATGGAAAATGGCGCGAGTTATGTGCATCACACCAAGGACGCTCTTGATACTCTTCATCTCAGTATCAAGACAGACGATGAGGTGCTGGGACAAGAAAGATTAAAGAAAGAGGAGGAAGAAGAAGCCCGCAAGCAAGCTGAAGAACAAAGCGAAGAGCCCGAAGGGGCAAAAACGGAGGAAAGCCCATGAAAGTGGATTTAGTGACTGGCGATACGACGGAGCTGGGAGAAGTTCCAGTAGGAGGCTGCTTCGAGTTTATCTACATACCGGAAGCCGTCAGAGACTACGTGGGGAAGGACACGGCCTACTACAAAGCGGAATTGCACAATAAAATGTCGGAACAGCCGACCGGCTACACTATGTGCATTCGCCTGTCTACGGGAAAGGCCTGCTACGTCCGCGACAACACGGCTGTCAGTGTGCTGGAACAACTGGGTACGTTCAGATTCAAACGATAGAAGGAAAGGGGATCTCCCCTTTTCTTAGCCCTTAATTTTCTTGCTATTTTTCCATAAGAGATATGAAGGAAACAATTTTACCAAGGGAGAAAACATGAAATGGGAGACTACTACAGACGGAGACGACTTCATACGCATACCAGATAACTCATACAGCAGCACGAAGCTGTTCAGAAGCGAATACCATGAAAGGGTCCAGGCGTGGGAAGAGTCCGGAGCACCCATTAATCTGGCCCAGGCTCTTGTGCGAAGAGGGATTGAACTCAGCAGCGAATATCACAGCAACATACGGATGTCAAAAAGCGTGTTTAACACCCTAACGGATAAGGCCCAAGGGGAGTTTCTGCTGTGGATGGAACAGAACAAGATGGTCTTCTACGGGGGCAACCAAACCCGATCCCAGTACATGATAACCGAAGAAGAAGCCAGCGAAACCGAAGCGGAGAGAGAAAGGACCGGGATGTATCTGTTCTGGAGAGAAAAGGAAAAGAACCTGTACTATGGATCTGACAGTTCAGCTGAAGACGCTACTGTCCTTTGGGTCATCAGATACGAGGAAGAGCATACTTGCCCGTATCTGGTAAAGATAAGCGCAGATGTTCATGAAACGCACCCACGCCCAATTCCCTTGGGGATGGAGGCAAGGCACAGATCTATTCCGTCTGCCAAAGAATATGCCGAGAAATGGCACGCTGCCTTATGCGAACTGTACAGAAATTACGACCCTGAAAGAGTAAAGCCAGTTCTATCAGACGATGGATAGAAAGGGGACAGCCCCTTTTTTAGTCAGGGGTACTATTCCGACCTGACAGTAGTGTCGTCATAAAACCCTAAAATTTTAGTAAAATTTCCTCTATCCCTGCTTGCGCCCTCGTGTTTGGAAACGCCCGTAACAAAGGAAACGCAATAGGTGGACTCACCATAAGAAAATTTTAGTTAGTAGCCGTAGTAAAAGGAAATTTTAATTAGTAGTCGGAGCCCTGGGCCCCTCGAACGCGAGCTTGGGTCCCCTATTGATAGCGGTCCAACTATACAAAGGCCCATATGAGGTCATAAATTGACGTCAGTTATTGACATAAGAGTAGTGAAAGAAGGCAGCTCTTTCACGCTTATCCCACCGTGCTCTGCCTCCTGCATGTCCGCCTCCTATCTGTTTTCTTCGAGTTAGACCTATACGTCAGGTCGGGGAACGAGGGACTTCAACCCCTCTCGTTCTTTTAGCCCGTACGCCTTCCCCCACTAGTTCAACTCAACGGGCGCGGGTCATATACTTACTGGTCACCGCAAGGGAGTAGGAGACAAAAGCAAAGAGTCTCGATACGAAGGGTCATGCGCGTCCCCAAAGGTACGAGGTGTATATCCCCCTCCCTATTCCTTGCCTATTTCACTAATCCCTGTGTTTCATTGACTTTCCTTAAAGCGTGTTCTGGGCCATGTACACACGCTCCTGCCTCTGTAACATTCACTTGTTAC
>Ga0307928_10001200_pt1 | contig 19663 bp, 27 predicted proteins | sample AceLakmetagen232_FD_201815 | JGI IMG/M metagenome (GOLD analysis project Ga0307928, IMG submission 201815) | Saline water microbial communities from Ace Lake, Antarctica - #232 | ecosystem: Environmental > Aquatic > Non-marine Saline and Alkaline > Saline | place: Antarctica: Ace Lake... | reverse complement strand
TCGTAAGTACCAAGTCCGACTACATCTCTTAACTCAAAGAAAATATCTACTATTCCAGAATTATTATCAATAGCATCCTTTACTATATTAGTTACATTAACATCTAACCAATTCCCCACAGACGGCATTGTTCCCGTTCCAGTCAAAGATGTGTCTATATCATCAGTGGTATCTAACGCACCAGCCGTACTCCAAGCAGTTGTGGTTTCAAAATTAATCCAGTTGCTTATATCTGCTGCACCATTTGCTGTTCCTTCTTCCCAGCCAGTTCTTCTTAATTTGTAAGCAACTACTACTCTACCAGCTGGGTCTGAACCTGCAGCTAAAGTATGATAGTAAAGCGACATTATTGCCGTATTTACATCAGAGCTTGTTCCATCAAAAGCAGACACATCAAAAGTTATCAGTGCGTGGTACGCACCAGTATTATCTTCTAAAGCAATCGAATCAGCACCACCATTGTTGTCACCAGCAGCGTTGCCCTGCAAGAAGTTATCTTTTGTAGATGGTTGGAATGTTGTTGCCATTTATGCTTGTGCTAATTGAAGTAAATTCGTTGTGCTTGAAGGCACTGTTACTTGTGTGGCTTCTTTGGCTATGTCTGCGGTAAAGTCTATAAAGCATAGAGGTATATCGTTTGCGTCTGTTCCATCTACATACTTGTAAAGTAGAACTCCTTGGTAATCACGAGTTGCGTCTCCTGACAATCCAGTAAAAACTATAGCTGAAGCTGTGTCAAAATCACCACGATTATCTGTGTCGTTTGCTGTGACTGTTTCTGTAGTAAGAGCTACGTCTGCGTATCCTGTAGCGTCTCCTACGTCTATTAAGGTATAGTCTGCTAAGTTTACTATTGCGTCTATCTCTGTATCACAAGTCGTAGTTGTCATACAAAGTCTTGCTCTGATGTCAGAACTGTTTAAGTCTATTGTGCCGTTCATTATATTAGCGAGGGCACTATTTGGTATTGCTGATGCCATATTTATTTCCTTGTATTATATTGAATCCGTATCCCTTGGTAGAATACGAGGTTTCATTTCACGATTAGTAAATCCATAGTGTTCTTTTAGCTCGCTATGAAGCTGTTCTATTTCTCCACGTACATCTTTTTTTCTATCGTCTATTCCGTTTGCCAAACAAAAGTCATAAGATGCTCCTAATGAAACTATTCTGTGGAAGTGGTTATCAAATCCTGGTTCAGTTGAAGTATCTGTAACTCCAAACTCACTTATGTCTCTGACAAAATAGAGTTGTAGTCCTTTCGCCACAGTAACACTTGCTGTTGCTGGTGCAGGGTAAAGTAAGATAGAGTTTCCTACTAAATCATAGTATTTTGGTAGTCCGTCTGTTTCCATAAATTCGTCCATCGCATCCCCTATTTGACTCTTATCAAAAGGTATTAATTTCTGGTAGTTTTCACTTGCGTCTAAAACTTCTGCTCGGTCTATTTTCCTTGCTGTTGAGGGTAGGGTATAATCCTGTTGTCCGTCTACTAACGTAGAAGTTGCTACTGGTAAGTCTGTCCAGTTAGAGTCGTCAAACTCCCAGGTTCCTGCTGCTTCCCAAACCCAACTGTCTGCCTTACGGTACCAGGAATTAGCGTTTCTTATAAATTGTACTATCGGGTATTGAGATGTATCTGAAATCCCGACAAAACTTAATGTGTCGTGATATAGAGAATCATGAGTATTATATGGTGTATTAATTTTCATTTACTATTTCCTTGTTTTATTGCTTGAGCTTACTTATAAGCCAAGACGAACTTTGTATTTTATTACCTAGACCAAATACCATTTGTATTCCTAGTTGTTCGCAGATTTCTGTTTCAGGTACATTTCCTGTGTTTCTGTCTCCGCCTTTTCCGAAGTACATTGGTCTTAAATTATCTAATGTTTTGCAAACTGTTCTGTCCCTATCTACACTAGGGATTACTTTTGAAATATATTTATTATCTTTTAAAACTTGTATTCTTTCTTCCATAGGAACTATAATCTTCCCGTATTTGAGTTTTTGTTGTTCGTCATTATTAACAATACAAACCACATCACCATAATTTGCGGCTTCTCTAAAATATTCTATATGTCCGATGTGCAAAATTATAAAATATCCGCTGACTGCAATTATTTTTTGCATTGTATCATTTTGTTTAATTCGTTAAATGTTTGCCACATATAAAGTAGGTCTACTGTTGCCCAGTGAGATGTTAAATTGTCAGTATCTGCCCAGACTTTGTAGCCTAGTTTCTTTGCTCTTCTGCAAAAGTTGAAATCTAATCCTCTTGTTTTTATTCCCTCTGGGTCGTAATCGTTTCTGAATGGGTGTGGTATTTCTTCTAAAACCCTACGAGCAACCATCATCACTCCGCTTCCTATTGCATCGCACTCTACTACTCCGTTGTTAAGTCCTACATCAGAAACATCATACTTATAATCTTCTCTTTGTTTCATAACAAAAGGAACTATCATCTTCTTGGTAAACCCGAAACAAACTGAACCTATAATATCTTTGTCATAATCTGCCATATCTAATATTCTTTCTACATTTTCTGGGATACAATCACTATCAAACATCAAAAGATAATCTGCGTCTGTTTCTAAAAATCTTTTACAAAGTGTATTTCTATTGTGAGAAATTGGCTTATTAGAAGGATAAGTAATCATCATCTGGTATTTGCCTTGTTTCTCAAGTTTAGAAATCATATCTGCCGTCTCCACCCTGATATTTCCTTGGTTGAGAACAGCTATCATTATTTTTTTATTCTTCATTGTAAAAATCTTTAATAGTATCACAGATAAATATTACATCTTTCTCGGTTAGTTCCGTATAAGTCGGAAGATAAAGTCCGTTCTTAGAATATTCTAGTGAAGTTTGGTCATAAGGTATTTCCCTTCGGTACATAGGCTGGATAGATAATGATTTGAAAAAAACTCTTGTTTCTATCCCTTTGGCTCTTAAGTGTTCTATAAGTTCGTTTCGGTTGTGAACTATAATGTCATACATCCATAGAACGTCTCTTTTAAATGGTTTTATGAGTCCTATTACATTTGTTAGGTTTTCGTCATACCAATGTTCTATGAGTTTTCTTTTGTTTATAAATTCCTCTAATCTTTCTGTTTGTGCTAGGGCTACTGCTGCTTGGAGGTTGGTCATTCTAAAATTATATCCTAACTTTGGGTGGTAAAAAGAATGGTCTGAGCTAAATGCTATTCCTCTAAGGTGTTTCATTTGCCAAGCCAAGTTGTCGTCATTTGTTACGCAAATTCCCCCCTCTCCTGATGTGATAATCTTGTTGGCGTATAAAGAAAAGCATGCTATGTCGCTTTTTATCGGGGTGGTTATGGCTTCGCAACTATCTTCTATCACTTTTAGGTTGTATTGTTGTGCTATTTCTCTAATCTTGTCCATGTTCACCACTCTTCCGTAAATGTGAACTGGTATTATAGCTTTGGTTTTTGGAGTAATCTTCTCCTCAATTTTGTCTAAATCTATTAAAAAGTTTTCATCACAGTCTACAAAGATTGGTGTGGCTCCTAAGTAAGTCACTGCCCATGCTGTTGATATAAAGGTAAAGTCTGGGACTATTACTTCGTCCCCTGGTCCTATTTTGAGTGCCGCCAAGGCTAAGGTGAGTGCTGTTGTTCCAGAAGTGCAGGCTACTCCGTGCTGGGCTTCATGCTTTTCAGCGAATAATTCTTCAAACCTAATTACATATTCTCCACGAGAAGAAATCTCGCTGTTTTCCATAGCGTCCATTACATATTTTTTCTCTAATTCCCCAATATCGGGGCGTGCTACTTGATACTTCATGATTTTAAATCTGCATTTACCATTATTTTTACTAAATCTTTGAACTTGGTTTTTGGCTCCCAGCCAAGTTTCTCTTTTGCCTTAGAAGCATCACCCAGTAGGTGTTCTGTTTCTGACGGTCTAATATATGCTTGGTCAATCACTACGTAGTCTTTCCAGTCTAAATTTACAATCTTAAATGCTTCTTCTAAGAAATCTTTAATTGAGTGCATTTCTCCTGTTGCTATTACAAAGTCATCTGGTTTCTCCTGTTGGAGCATCATCCACATTGCTTCTGTATAGTCAGGTGCATACCCCCAGTCTCTTTTTGCATCTAAATTTCCTAAGTGTATTTTGTCTTGTTTGCCTTTTAAAATATCGCTTATTCCTATTGTTATTTTACGAGTGACAAAGTTCTTTCCTCTTCTTTCGCTTTCGTGGTTAAACAATATCCCACATGATATATACATTCCATAAGCCCTACGATATACTTGGCACATTAAATGTGCGAATAACTTTGATACTGAATATGGACTTCGTGGGTCTAATTTTGTGTTTTCATTTTGAGCTTCTTTTTCTTCGCCTGAAAACATCTCTGAAGTTGAGGCTTGGTAAATCTTCGCCTTAGGGCAGGTCATTCTTACTGCTTCTAGAAGGTTAAGTACTCCTACTCCTGTGGCTTGTGCTGTATAGCAAGGTATTTCCCAAGATATTCCTACGTGGGACATTGCTCCTAAATTATAAATCTCGTCTGGTTTTACTTCTTCTAAAATTCTCACCAAACTGGCATAATCAGTCAGGTCTCCGTAATGGAGTGTTAGTTCTCCAATGTGGTCTATATTCTGTCGGTCAAACACTGCTGAACGTTGTACCATTCCGTGTACATCGTATCCTTTTTTAATAAGTTGTTCTGCTAAGAATGAGCCGTCTTGACCAGTACATCCACTAATAAATGCTGTTTTCATATTTTATATATCCAAATTAAATTTGATACTTCTACTTTTAGTTTCTCATCTACGGCTTTTCTAACATCAGCTCCCTGATAGTCATGCCCGCAGATAAGTTTTTTAACCTTTGGTAGCCACATTTCTATGTCTTTTTTTACTTCTTCATAAGTGTGGTCTCCGTCTATAAACACCATATCAATAGATTTGTCTTTAAACTGTTTTACAGCTTCTTCGCTTTTCATTCTTAAAATTTTCAAGTTCTCAAAGTGTCCTACATTCTTTACGAAGTCATCATAGAAGTCTCCTATTTTCATACCTGTAAATGGGTCTACTGCCCAGACTGTCCCATCTGTTCCTGTTAACAAAGCGTAGGTACTCCGTCCTTTATAAGAGCCAACTTCTACTATTGTTTCCATTTCCTTGGCTGTATTAAACAACCATTTCAGTTGTTCTATAGACATCCACCCTTCAATATTGTCTACGTACATTGCAGTACCTTTAATATTTTCTCCTTTGAGTTTTCCCAGCTTATCTTTTCGGCAATCTCGTTTGCCTCTTTACTTTCTTTGGTGATGTCTTCCCCAGCCCACTCATCTATTTTATCTGCTAGCACCTGTGGAGCTGTTAGAGACACGTCAATTTCCCTGTTGAGAGATGATGTTCTAGTTTTTTTGGTTTCACTCGGTTTAAATAACCAATCCTTTGGAAGTGTCTCGCTAAAAGGATAAATATCTGTTGAAAGTACTGGCATTCCACAACTTAGTGCTTCCCACGTTGGTAGTGAAAGTGCTCCGAACATTCTTGGGAAAAGGAGTACATCTCCTTCTTGGAATAGCTCTGTTCTGGTTTCAGTATTCCCTACTCTTACGTCTACTCTTAGGTCTTCAATCGGTGGTACTGAAATTTGGGAGTTTATAATAAACTTGACTTTAGCCTTTACGAGTGGTATTGCTTCTAGAAGTATTGCTAATCCGTTTCTTCCAAACACTCCTCCGTGTCCATTGTTGAATACAAATGTGTTTGCTTTCGTTCTTTGTTTAAATTTGAATACCTTTCTATCTACTGGATTTTGGATGTATTCTGATTTAGTCGGATAGAACTTATAAATGTCTCTTTCCATTAAAGACGGACAAAGATAAAGGTCTGGTTCAATAGGTGGTTTTTCTTCTGTCCACTCATACATTGGTATCAATACTGTCTTTATTCCTTTTTCTTTGGCTTTGGAAAATACATTCCAGTTATATGGAGTTTCAAACGCTACCACTACATCTATGTCCCTTAAGAACTCGTCTATCTGCTCAAGGGTAGGATAGTTCTGACATAAAACTTGTTCTGGGTATCTATCTACTCTTTGGTTTTGCGAACCAGATACAATAGTCAAGGATTTTGTAATCTCTGGGATATTCTTCCAATAATCAAATGCAAGATTGGCAAGTCCCCCGTTATCAACTCTGGCTACTATTCCGCAACGTAAAGTTTTTTTATTCATAGTTATCTGCCTTTTTTTAGGATGTTCCATTTTACCACCACATTCAGGGCATACACCTTCTTCTAACGCCCAGTCCCATAACCCTTTCTCTGCTGTGGGGTTACACTTCGGGCAATACCCTATAGAAATGTCTATATTATTTTCCATTTATGATAGCTAATACCCACTCCTCTTTAATAATTAATAGATTCTTTCCGTCTATTGTTATTGGAGCACATCTGCTAAAAAGTATTATATCTTCTTTTTTTACAAGCAACGGAAGGAATTTACCATTTGTTGTTCTAATTCCTTCTCCTGCTTCAATAACCTTTGCTTTACCACTTTCTCTTTTCTGACCTTCGTCAGGAAGTGCTATGCCAGCTGCTGAGACATTTTCTTCTATTGCTTCTGCTAATATGTTATCTAATAATGGTTTTATCATACGTGTATTTTTATCTTAAATTTATAAATTGGAATCCGCAATTTTTATTGTTCCACCTTGGCATTTAGACGTGTATTTTTATATCTTGAATAATTTTTGATGAACTATATTTTTTGGGAAGTGGTATGTTTATCTTCTTTAGTTTGAATTTTTTGATTGCTTCTAATTCACACTTCTCCCACCCGTCTCCGCTTGCTATGGCATCACATCTATAGTTTTTAACATTTTCTGTTGGGTCTAAACTACTCTGTGTAACCACTCTCATCCCTGTAGCGATAGTCTCTACTATTTCAAATCTGTCTTTGAATGGAACTATGGGGTCTTTATATCCTTTCATTCCCTCGTCAGTGATGACACCTATTACTATGTCAGTAGACTTACTGTACAGCCACGCTAAACACTTTATATGTCCTACTGTTAATATTCTACAAGATACTGGGAAATAAATTCGCATTTTGGTATATATTTTTTAATAGTATTATTTTAAACAACTTATATAATTAATATTGCTCTTAATGTTAGGACAAGCATGTAAATCATATTCTTCTCCTGGCTTAAATGGTCTTCTCCAGTCCTCTCCGTAATGAAGTACCATATATTCTTCAATTCTTTCTGGCATTTTGAATTTGACTCCCTTAATCTCTATATCTACTAAATTGTCATAAAACTCTTCTTCAAAAACCATCACCTTGTCCCACTCTGAAATTGGTAGAATATATTTATCTTCGTGTTTAAAAAAGAAAGCTATGTCTATCCACAAATCTTCTTTGTAAATCTTGTATCCAGCTAGATAGTGTCCGTTGCCAATGTCTACTCTACTTACCACTTTTCCTATTTTCGCTAATTCTTGTACTACTGCAATTACTTTTTCTTGGTTCTCTCTTTTGACACCTATGTCTATGTCAGGGTCTGTTTCCATAAAATCTCCTTGCCTATAAAAACCTAGTAAAGTTCCGAAATCTATCCAGAAGGGTATTTCTGCTTTATCTAATACTTCTTTTACCTCTAGTAAAAATTTAAGTCTATTTGATAATGTCATTTTCTACGTCTTCTTCTTTATGCTTTTTCAGAACCATCTTCCAAAATTTTACACAACAGTCTAAGCCTTTTTTGTTATCTTTATAATCTCTTGGACAAAGATTATTTATCCAATTTTCTGCCTCTTTGGTATAATCTTCTTTTTGTTCTTGGCTTGAAAAACTCATAATATTTTCTCTAATCTATCATTTACTTTTTTAGCAAACTTCTCAGGAATAAAATTATCCAAAACTCTCTGATAACATTTCTGCGTCTTATCCTCAACTTCTTTGGTTTTGTAATTTCCCCAGAGCCATTTGATTTTACTTTTAAAGTCCTCATAATCGTTGGTTTTAAAATAATTAGTATCATCTCCCCACATTTCTCTACACCCTGGGTTGTCTGGTGATAACACTGGTTTGTGGCAGTAATATGCCTCTGCGTCTGGTATAGATACTCCTGTTTCTTTTGCAGCTGTTACATAGAAAGAACAATTCTTCAATGTGTTTACATAATCTTGTCTTTCGTTGTCTTCTGGGTGGTAAGCCTTATAAGGTATGTCTAGTTCCTCGCAAGCCCTTATAAACCAGTCGAACCTCTTATTGGGGTCCCTTCTTCCGCCATACATAACATATCCGTAATCTTTGAATGGTTCTTCCCACTCCCAAGGGAGTATAAATATATAATGTGAAAATTCACTTTTAACACCTATGTCTTTTTCTGTGGTCTTGGCTGTATCCATATCCCCAGACCATACTTCCTTTGCTTCTTTTAAGAGTTCTATGAATAATGGGTATGTACCCCTATCTTTTGGGACATAGTCATACCAGTCCCAGTTGTTTACCACTAATGGAACATTGGGATACCTTTGGTGAAGTGCCATTGTGTATTCTGACATAGTTCGTTCTATGGCAAACATTACATCGCAATCTTCTGTGCAGTTGTTCACTACTACCTCGTGGCGAAATTTCATTAACTCTGGAACCAAATTTATAGACCAGTCGTTTTCATGTGTAATAAATGCGATTTTCATAGTGTTTTTATTCCTACGTTGCCTTTAAATTTGAAACCCTCTCTTAGGTAAAGTCTTTTTGCTGGGTTGCCTTTGTCTACTGTTAGACGTATCTTTTTGCATTTTAACTTTTCGCATGCTTTAATTGCCATTTTCAGCATATTAGAACCGACTCCTCTACTTCTGAAATCTGGGTGAACTATCATTCCGAATGAAGGTATTTTGTATCCTTCTTCCCACCCTCTAAGCATCCACATTCCTACTATTTCATTATTAAAAAATGTAAATCTGTATATGTCTTCTTTTGATTTGAGTATTTTAACAATGGTTTTCAAATTGAAAGGAAATGGGTGAAAATACTTATCTCCTTTGATTGCTTTGAAAAATCTTTTAAGTAGCAAAATACCTTTTATTTCTTCAAACATATTTCTAATCTATCACCTTTTATTTCTTTAAAAAATTCTCTTATTTCTTGCATATTATTTTTTCCAACCTATTACTAAAATAACTTATCCACTTATCTCTATTAAAATTAGTTTTTTGGTGGCAATTTATACAAAGTGTTATTAAGTTTTCAGGATTACAATTCTTTTTATCGTAGTCAATGTGGTGAATTGAAAATGCTCTATCTCCTTGTTTTTTTCCACATAATTGGCAAGTATAATAATCTCGTTCTCTAATTGCTATTCTTAAACTTCTTGTCCAATCAACAGAATAAGGTTCAGACCAATTATCTATAAAGTGCTTTCCTTTATTCCAAGGAATACATCCTTTCTTTGCTAAACTCATATTCTTTCTAATCTCGTCAGTCATTTCATAAGTTTTTTTACCTTTTCTCATCTCTGACATTTTCTTCTTGGTTTTTTCGGAATGTTTCGTTCCCAAACGAATCTTTCTTAACTTTTCTTTATTTTCTTCTGATAAATGTTTTCCCTTGAGCCAACTTGTATGTCCCATTTTAGAAGTATCCTTCACTTTCCAATGTTTGCCTTTATTCAAACCAACATTAATTCCTATTATTCTTTTATAAACTCCTGATGACATAATAATTAAAGTATTTTAGAGAGCCTATCACTTATACGCTTTGCAAAATGCTCTGGTAGAAAATCTCTTAATACTCTTTGATAAGCCCTCTCGGCTTTTTCTTTTACTTCAGGAGTATCATAATTCTCCCAAAGCCATTTCATCATTCTCTTAAAGTCTTCGTAGTCGTCTTTCTTAAAGTACCATATGTCATCTTCCCAAAAGAACTTTGCACCTCCGTTATCTGAAACTAATACTGGTTTCTTACAGAAAGATGCTTCTATGCTTGATGTTCCTCCTCCACCTTCTTCTCTTGAGGCTAAAACATTAAATCTGCAGTTCTTCATAGTTCTAATGTAGTCTTCTCTTGTGTTGCTTTCTTCTTTGCTAATTGCTGAACTTAGTGGGTGACAAGACCTATAAGGAATATCTAGTTCTTCTGCACATTTTTCATACCATTCAAATCTTTTGTTAGGGTCGTCCCGTGAACCCTGCATAATATATCCGTAGTCTTTTTTTTCTCCGTCCCATTCCCATGGGAGTAAAAAATACTTATAAAAGAACTTACTTTTAACTCCTATGTCTTTTTCAAGGTTCTCGCCTGTTTCTGGAGACACACTCCATAATTCTAGACTGTCTTTTATTAGGTCGTTAAATCTCTCATAATTGTCGGCTTCACCGAACATTCCAGTTGTTACAAACTTTCCATCTGGTCCCTTGAGGTAATCATACCAATCCCAGTTCCAAGTTATTACTGGTACTCCATACTCCTCGTGGAACTCTCTTGCCATTTTCCATTGGTTTCTATTTTCGCAAATAATTACATCGCAATCTTTATCACAAGCAAGAATCATTACTTCGTGGCGAAGCTTCTGAAGTTCCTTGATAAAGAAATCCATATAGTTTCTTATTCCTCCTACGTATGAAATCTTCAAATCTCTGCAATTATAGTTCGTGTATAATCTTCTTCTATTTCTTCTATTATTTTATAACCTGCTTCTTTCAAAAGTTTGTAGACATAATACTGGTTGTAAACATTTAAATTGTGTCTTTCGTGGTAAAAGGGAAACCAGAAATCTATTTGAACTTTATTTATATTCCACTTCTTATGAGATAATCTTTTCAATTTCCAATTAAATTCCCACCCTTCTTTTCTGATATGTTCTTTCCAGTAAGAAAAAATGAGTCTGCCGTTTAGTCCCTCTGCAATGTTTTGAAGTGCCTCTTTTGGTTTCTTTATAAAGTTGAACACATCAAACATCATTATTGCGTTGTCAAATTTCCTCAACTCATATAGCATACATCCGTCATCTTCAATGGTAGAGCAATTAGTTATCACTCCCTTTCTCCTTGATATTTTAACCATTGATTTCTGGGGTTCAGTATTCACACATATAAATCCTTTCTTGTTAAGTGCATCTGAAACAGCACCTGTTCCTCCACCTACATCTAAAACTGTCTTTCCTTTAAGGTGTTTTAAAAGAAAGTTTACTTCTTTACTTCTGTCGTTGTAGATTTTGTCGTAGTGTTTTGCGTTGAAACTCATTATTCTTCATTAAATTTATTTTCAATTTCGTGAAATCTATTATTCTGTTCCATTTGTGTAGCCCTTCTTAGTCCATCTATTTTAAACTCAGTTTTTGTGTCTTTGGCTAAAAATGCTGCGTGTTGCTGTTTTGATAAATTATCTTTTTCTTCTTTCAAGAGTAGATATACTTTATCTTTATTAACAGTCGCTAAAAGTTTGTTTGTCTTTTTTATTTCCTTTTTATAATCAGTAGTATAACAAGCAGTAGAGTGTTTTGAATTATCTGGTCTCCTCATAACTTTTTTAAGTTGGCTACCACCATGTTGTCTATTATACTTTGCTCCAGCTTCTAAGTCTTGGTCTAAGCCTCTAAAGTCTTTTGCATTTGCCATAATATAATTTTTAATATTGTTTATAATTTATTCTTCTGGTTGCACAATCTCTAACATTGTTTCTAATCTATCTGTGAACGTTGATGATTGTAAACACTTTTCTTTACCCTCTGCTTGAATAGCTTTTCTTTCTTGTTCGTTTTCTAAATAGTAATCAATAGTTGCTATAAGTTCTTTTATCCCTTTGTACCCAGCGTAGTGTTTTCCTTCCTCAAATTCTTCGTTTAACCCGTAACATATTGGGTGTACTAAGAATCCTCCTAATCCCAATGTTAAATAAAACCTTGAAGACCAGTAAAACTCATTTGTCGGAAAGTTTGGTGCTACTACAATCTTTGCAGAAACCATAAGGTCAGCTAAGTCTTGTCCGTAGATACCATTAAACGCTTTGAATTTTTCTCCATATTGTTTTTTCAATACTGCTACGAAGTTTTTTCTTGCCCCGTAAAGGCTTCCTACAAATGCAATATCGCACTTAAATTTGTCTCTTACTACTCCTTCGTATTGAGTGCCTATTCCTTCTTTTAAAGAATAAAGGTTCTCAAACTTGTGTCTCCTTCTCCAAGTGTCATCTACTAAGAACCCATAATCAATGTATTGTGCGATTGTTTCTGTATCTCCCTCTCTGTGTTGTATAAGGTCAATAGGGTCAAAATACCACATTACTTTTTTACAAGTTACATGGTTCAGCATTATTATCCAGTCATCTAGATTAATATACTTGCCAACTCCAGCCTTATGGAATAGAAGCATATCTGCTTTGATGTTCAATATTGTCTTAACGTCTTTTTCGTGTACTGAAATTACTTCATGCCCTAATTCCTCTAAAGAAGAACGTATGTCTTCTTCCACGTGATTAGAGTTTACATTATTGAAGTTTCCCAAATAACAAATTCTTAATTTCTTATTTTGTTTTTCTTCCATTTTTTGATTGCTCTGTTATTATATTTTTCATAGTCATTTCCTTTCGCTGTCAGGTAATCTCCGAAAGGCTATTACCCGACAAACGACTATTACAAGGTTATAGTTCTGTTAAGTGTGCTGTTGCCAGCAATCTAACACCCCATCCTGCCTGTAAGATGGTATCACCATACATTACATCAGCAATGATTTTCTTTCTTAGGTGTTCACTGTCCTTTGCTACAAAGTCTGGACCGAACATCGCAAATGCTATTGCACCTGGATGAACCAAAGCATTAGTCATACCTGAACCTGCCACATTTGGTAGGTTGTCGGTAAGAGTAACTGGTACTCCATAAAGTAAGTCATGAGTTCCCTGTGGAAGACTAGCTCTTCCAAACATGGATGCATCATAATACTTTTGGATTGTCATAATATCTTTCCAGTAATTCTTTGAGGTCAAGAACAATCTGCACTCTTCCTTTGGAACACTATTAGATGAAATGATACCAAACGCTCCTTCAATTTGAGTGGATAAGATTCCTAATACACTGCTTCCTACACTGGCTGTTAAACTGTCAAGATTTGCTAAGATTGCAACTTCTGCATTCCTTGCACATCTATATCCAAGATAACTTGCGTATTCGTCAATGACAGCAGGTCTCTTCATTATTTCCCTTTGCTCAAATTTGGTTATATAAGCAGCTGCACCCTTCCAGGCGTCAACTGTTAAATCGGTCTTTGTATCTCCAAGGTTGATAGCAGTAACGTCTCCAGATGTTACAGCGATGTCAGAAACTGTTGAATCCAATTCATCAAAATGAGGAATATGGACTATGTCAGCATTCATTGCATCTCCTGAATAATCTTTGAAGAAATTAGCTGCGTATAATCTTTGCCTGAAAAATCTTGACACTCTAGGTGTCCAGACCTCAGGTCTAAATACATCGTATTTGTTGTCTACAAATCCATTTATATATGCCATTTTCTACACTCCTGACCTTCCTCCTTGAAATGTGTCTCTCGCAAACTTTGCGAAATCTTTTCCTTCCATCTCTTGTAAATCTTCAGATGTTTTTCCTCCGACTATTGAAGATGGGGAAGATGGTGCGGGAGTTTTATCTTCTCCTGCGACCTTTTCCCGTCTTACTTTGATGGCATCCGCTACCCAGTCGTCCTTAGACGCTTGAATAATCTGCTCGGGAGTGGGAACTAAATTATTGAACTTACCCTTTGCGTAAGTGACAATAATATCAGCTTCTTCCTCGCTTATTTCTGCTAAAGCCTTGCCTAACCTAACGGCTTCCATCGGGTCGCCTGTGGCTGGCTGTGAGGCTTTTTTGGCTTTGTCAAGTTCCTCTTTGGTCTTTTTTAATTCTGACTCAAAATGTTTTCTTGCACCGTCTATAGCCTTAAACTCTTCAGCAGTCGGTTGCCTATCTTTTGATTTTTCTTCTGGCTTTTCTGCCGTTTGTGGTTCAGAGGTTACCACTTCCTCGTTGGTTTCTTGAGTATCCGTCTCGTTTTCTTCATCGTGAGCTTCTTGCTCGTCTGTTATTGGTTCCATAAATTTTAAGGTTTTCACCTATTAATTTTTTATTTTAAGGAGTTTATTCTCCCGACCATTTATATACCTGTAAAGTTGTCTTTAACTTCTGTGTTAATTTCTTTTAATCTTCCTATCCAAAATTTGTTTTCATTGGCATATCTTATAACATCTTCTCTTTTATCTTCTTCTATATCCAAAATGGTTTCCTTTAGTTCTTCAACTCTTTTGTTAAAAATACCCGTAAGCATATCTCCGTTCGCTTTTATGAAATGTAGTTGTCTTTTGTCTAGGTTATACATTTTGTTGTGTTTGAGCCATCGCTGGAGCCGTTACTGGTTGAGGTGCAGCTATGCTTCCTCCAACCTGTGCTCTGCCAGCACCAGCTACTTCTTGTAATGATTGTTCTTCTTCGTCAAATAGACTCTTAGGGTTAATTCCAACTAAGTCTAACATCTTGTAGAATACTCTCTTTGCCACCTTGTCTTGAAGAATAGTAGGGTTAGAGCCTAAGATTTGGAAGATTACATTTAAGGTTGCTTGTCTTGCTTGGGCATCAATCTCTTCTCCTGTGATAGTAATGTTAATCTTGTATTTTAGGTCGTCATAGAATCCTGTTGGGATTTTGAGGTCTTCTTTCTTTAAGAGTTCAGATTGAATACTTCGTCTTATCGCCCATTGGTCAGGGGAAAGGTATCCACTTCTTGACCTTAGTTTGTTCATTCTCTCGTTCAACATCAAAGTAAAGAACTTCTCTGAACCTCCGTCTCCACCTTCAATCAGGTTTTTGATAAGAATCTTGTGTTCTTTGCGGTTTTGTTTTTTAAACTCTGGTAAAATCCAATCCCATAGAATCTCTTTAATAAAGGACGCTAGCTCTTCTTTCTTCTGCTTGTAAAAGGCAGTAGCCTGTTGAGTTTGGAGCACAGTTGAACCTAAAGGGGTTCCTGCTGGACTACGCTGTCCTGACAGTGGTTCTGTGGTAAAAGTCTTCTGTAGGGCATTCTGTGACCATCTAGCCTCATCTGAGGAGTAAGCCTGAAGATTTCTTTCTTCGTTTACAACTGGGGTGATTTCAGAGTTGGTGATTAGGATTTCTCCGTCATCAACCTGTGTCATTAGGTTCTTCTCAATACCAGTATTTTTAGTTTGATAGATATGCTTTGAAGTCCAGTGAAGTCCTGAAGACTTGTAGTTCGCAATTCTGTTAAGATAGATTTGTTCTTCAAATGATTCTTCTACTCTCCCTAATCCTGGCAGTCTTCCTGCAATCTTCTTAAACGCTAATTTCTTATAAGGTCTGTCTTTCTTGGCTTCGGCTAAAACCTTACCTTCGCAAAGTACAAACCAGTTGTTTGTTTCGTCTCCTAGATATCCTTCTGGGAACCAAGCCTCATAGACTATAATTCCACTATTCACATCTTTTTCCTTTACACCAAGTGTAGTTCCATATCCTGCTGGACTTTGTGATGTTACAGCTGAAGCCTTGATAGCTTCTTCTATGTTGTCCCATTTTGCCTTTCTAGCGACTACTCTTAGTTCGTCTGAACCATACTCGTGTCTTTCAATTAAGGGGATAGTCTTGTAGTCAGTAGCATTTACCCTATAAATCATATTCTGTGGCGGGACCCATACTACATCATCTTTGACTTTCTTTACCCATAGGTCTCCGTATTTAGACCACTCTCTCGCCCAGTCGTTTAACTGTCGTGCAAAGTATTTGTCTTCCATCCACATCTTGAGTTCCTTAGTCATAAGCCATGCTGCGTCATAAGACATTCCTTCTTCGGCTTTTAGTTCAATCTGTTTGGTGTCTATATCTAACATTTTAGAACAGACATCTACTATAAAATTAACAATATTATAAAAGACCTTCTTAAATCCCAAAGAGTCCTTATGGGCGTCTCTAAACTTAGACACCGTAAATAGGTCTATCAACTCATAGACATCTCCCATCTTCGGTGCGAAGTGGGGGTTTTGCTTTAATGAAGTATCCTTATAAAAGTTTACTTCGTTTTCTATTACTTCAAATTTATCCATTAAATTGTCCTTGTTAAATGTCGCTTATTATTGGTTTTGGTTTTCTTCTTTTAAATGCCTCTAAGACGTTATTTACTTCTTTGGGTCTGCCAGGTTGTAGTCCCCAGACTGCTAGAGCCACAGAACATACACAGTCATCGTGGTACCCTTGTGGTGCTCCGTACTGTATGTTCTTTAGGGGAAGTCCTGTTTTCTCGTTTATAAATTTATATTCAAATGTATTAAATTCGTCTTTTTGAACTTCATTAGGCAAAAGCCTAATATATTTTTCTTCTATTGCTACAATACACTTCCCTATCAGTTCTTCTTTGGAACGCCCTGTAAAGGTAAAGTCCTCTACAAATGCTCCTTCCTGCATTAAATCCTCATAAATAGGCTTTCCTACGCCTGTGGTGTCCATTATAATTCTGGCATTGTTGTATCGTTCTGCTTTGGCTATTATTTGTTTTTTCTGTAAAGGGTAGTCTCTGTGTTGAAAACGGTCAAAATGAACTTGTTTTTTAGTTTCAGTGTCAAAAACTGATATTACAGTCCAGTCAGTTGTTTCAGCTAAGTCCACGCCCATAATGTAGTGGTGTCCTGGAATAGCATCTTGTTCGCAATCCTCAATAATTGATTCTACATTTCTGAATACAATACCTGCGTCATCAATAAACTCAGCTAAGTACTCCTGGCGGTATAACATCTCTGGGGTTCCTTTTTGTAGTTCTTCTAAAGTCTCCTTAGTGTAGTGTTTACCTGCTATAGAAGGGTAGTTAAATGTTGCGTTTTTTTCTTTTAAAATATAGTATTTGTCTTTAAACCAACCTTTTCCACGAGGAGTGCCTATAAAGTATATTTTTCCTCCTAAGGAGCTTACGGAAGGTTTAATGTTCTGGTGGTAAATCTTTTCGGGAATTAAAGGGGCTTCGTCACAAACCTCTAAATCTACTCTTTCTCCCAACAAGGACATAGGTTCTGAAGAGGATTTACATTGTATCCATACAGAAGCACTCATCTTTAGTTGATAAGGTCGTCCTCCTTGCCCACCTGAAATATATTTACTAAAACTCTTATCATAGGCTAGTAAGAAATTAACAACATATTCAAACACCTTGCTGGTAAGTTCGTAACTTCCTGCTACTACCCATATTTTGCAAGAGTTTGCTTTACCTTGTCGTATTTCTGAAATCCTACTCAAGAAGAACTCTACGATAATATATCCACAGATTGCGGAATTATGCGTTGGGATTAAATTATTTCCTGCTAAATAAATCCCACTTTCAACTTGAATACATTTTACTGGAACTGAATCTATCTTTCTAATTTCTTTTATAAACCTTCTATTTATCGCAGAATTATGGATTTCCTTAATTCTATCTAACTTTCTTTTTATTTTGAAAACAGGTAAGTTTGTTGAAAATCCTATTCTATATTTTTTACCAATATATCTTCCATATAATTTACAATCGTATTCATAAAAAGAAGATTTTATCCCCAAAGAAGATATAAGATAAAAAACATCTCTTGCTAATGTTTCATTTGTATTACAAAATTCCAAATTTCCTTCTTTTTCACAATGTCCATCGCTATCCATCAATCCTTTTAACAATTCAAGCCGTTGATTTATATTTGAAAATTTATATATATCTGGGATATGTTTATTTTTAACAACTCCCAATTCTCTTAATTTATATATTATTGTTTTATAGTTTTTCCCTCTGGGATATTTTTCTTTTTCGTGTATTGTATAACATTTTTTATTGCTTTTTCCTATAATATATCCTAATTCCTTTATATATCCCAATACTTCGTCATCATAAATTGTTATTCTGGGAGCATTTGAACTTCCATCTCCAAGCCATAAACCCAATAAATATGGTTCTAAAATAAGATTCGCTTTATTAAACTTTATCGGTTCTGTATTTTTTATAGAATAATTATTTTCTATACTTCCGTCTTTCCTAAAATGATTATAATCTTTTAAAAGTTCTTCGGTGGTTTTGACGCTTATTTTTGACCCCGTATTTTTATTTCTTGCGATATTCTTTCTATATTTCTTATCTTCTACTTTCCATTGATGATTTTTGTCCGCTATTATAAAGCTTCCATCGCTGAAAGTTATCTCATAACAAGGGCGATTTTCCATTACTTCTGTTGTCGCCAAAACTTTGACTTTATTTCCTTTGTCATTAAAAACCAAATCTTTAACAGAAACATCCTTCATTGTCTTAAATCCACTATCGGTTAAAATTGGCGTTTCTATCCATAACGCCTTACCCCATCCTCTACCTGCACAAATTATAACTTCGTTATTCTGACACTTCAGTACCTCCTGTTGTCCCTCGTGAGGATAAAAGTTTATTAACTTCTGCAGTTTTGTCTGTTCTTTCATCTTTAAAATCTTTATCTATTTTTTCAAATAAACCTATTACTTTGTTATCTGCCTTTGGTTTACGGTCCTTTAAGGTCATAATCTGGTCTATTGCCTGTAAACAAGCTCTCTTGTCATCTCCTACTGCAATCTCATAAAGCCTCTCTAAAAGGGGAATATCATTAATCTGGGCAATAAGAGCCTCCCAACCCTTAGTAGTAGTAACTAAGCTAGGTGTCTCAGATGTACTCTTAGAGTAACCTGCCTCACGCAAAATACCGCCCATTGTTATAGGGTCTTTACTTACTAGTTTTTCAAGCATTATCTTAAATGCCTGTCTTTGTTTTATTGTTATCATTTACATCCACAAGTGCCCTTATACACATTATGCTTTGAACACCAGTTTAAATTAAATCTCGGCTTAACCACCGCAGTTATAACATTATTACCTTCTAAAGGAAGATTAGCCTGATTTGTTATAACTTCAAGCTCAATATCCTCCCCTAACTTAGTCCCAGTTATAACTTCCCTAGGGAGAAGAACTCCTACACTATTACCTATTTTTCTTAATTTTGCTTTAAATTTCATTGTCTATATTGGGATTATACTGTGAGGATGCCATATATATATTTACACTCTCGCCTCTTCGGCTGTCCCCTCCCCCCTGTGTCGCTTTATGCATGTTATGCGACATTCTCTAAGGGGATATTACAGTTATTATAGTAATAATGCTATGTTGTTTTGTCTGTGGTGTATCTGTGTGTGTGGTTAAAGTTAGTAAATATGTATTAGTAATTAGTAAATATGTATTAGTAAATATGTATTAGTAAACGGTAATACTTATATGTAGTTGACTCTTCTTATACTTCCCTTGCAGGGGGCTGTGTGCCGTTGTTGGGCTTGATTTGTGCCTCTTTATGCTTGTTTCTCTTTAATACTAGGCTCTGTGGGGCTCTCTAAGGGTTTTGTTTATTCGGGGTTGATGTTTGCTACCTCTTTTGGTGTTGTCCGATGTTATCCGATATACCTATCTATTCATATGTTTCCGCTTTTGTTTATTATATATTGACTTGATTTGCTTGATTATAGGGCTGTGAATAACTTTGCTATTGACACGCTTGTTTAATGGTGATAAGCTTAAGATGTAATAATAATTAAATAAATAACTATGAATAAAAAGTGTCCAAAATGTAAAATAGAGAAACCTGT
>Ga0307928_10001199_pt1 | contig 19666 bp, 19 predicted proteins | sample AceLakmetagen232_FD_201815 | JGI IMG/M metagenome (GOLD analysis project Ga0307928, IMG submission 201815) | Saline water microbial communities from Ace Lake, Antarctica - #232 | ecosystem: Environmental > Aquatic > Non-marine Saline and Alkaline > Saline | place: Antarctica: Ace Lake... | reverse complement strand
AACATACATATATAATATATGTTTCAAGCCCCCGTAGCTCAACTGGATAAAGTGCCGCGCTTCGGACGCGGAGATTGTAGGTTCGAATCCTATCGGGGGCACAATCGTCATTTTCGTGGTCCAAATTAAAAATTAAGAGTTAGAGCTATGAACAAAAAAACAAAAATTTTAATTATTGGCTTGTTTGTTGGTTGTTTTCTTATCGCAAGTCAAGCATCGGCGGCAGGATTAGTCCCTTGCGGACAGAGGGAAGACGATCCCAGTACTACTATAATCGAAAGCTCTCCCTGCACTCTTTGTCATTTTTTTGTTCTTATTGAAAATATTCTTGAATTCGTGTTTTTTAAGTTAACTCCGCCCTTGGCCCTGTTAATGTTAATCATTGGCGGAGCAATGTTTATGCTTGCAACTGGCGATCCACAAAAAGTGACACAAGCAAGAAAAATAATCACTTCTGTCTTAATCGGAATAGTAATAATTTATGGATCTTTCTTCTTGATTGGACTACTTTTACAATCAATCGGCTTAGCTGTGTGGACAACAGATATTTACCACGGTTGGTGGGAAAACGGAATGTTCAGCATTGATTGTCCAATACCCTAAACCGTTAGCTTTACAAAAATATAAAAAAGATATAAAAAGTATTTAAATATCTATCGTTTTTCTTTTTTAAAAGCCCCGCTAGCTCAATTGGTAGAGCAATAGACTCTTAATCTACAGGTTGGAGGTTCGAGTCCTCCGCGGGGCACAACAGAGACAGAACAGCACGCACATTTACAATCATCTAACTATAGGAGGTAGTTAATTTGTTTCAGTATGTTATTTCTTCAAGTTCACAACGATTGACAGAAAACAAAAGGAGTTTCTTAAATGAAAACAAGTAGAATACATGTAAAGATAACAAGGGATAATCAAGAAAGAATAATCAAAATAGATACTCATTTTGCCAAATTAAGTGGCAAAAAAAGACTATTTTTATCTCTCGTTGGACTCGCTTTAATTGGTTACGGAAGTTCTTTCTTGCTTCCTTTAACTCCGGGAAAATTTCTAATTGGCTTTCTACTCATCATTTGCGGATTTATTTGCCTACGAGTATCCTTATCTTATGCCCTTGTTAGCCAGACAAAAATTCTGGCAACAACAAACCATAACAATGGAGAATAGCTCATTTTTAAAAACGCGCGTGTTGTTTTCAACACGCGTTTTGTTTGCTTTTTTTTTATTTTCATATATAATAAAAAATATGTTAAATCCAAAAGAAAAAGAAAAAATAATTCAAGAATACGAAACAAAAAAGAGCGATACTGGATCGCCCGAAGTTCAGTGCGCGGTTTTGAGTGAACAAATTAAACGATTACTTGGTCATCTGAAAAAAAATCCTAAAGATATTCATTCTAAAAGGGGTCTTTTACAAATGGTGGCTAAAAGAAGAAAGCTTTTGAAATATATTCAGAAAAAGAGCGTCCGAAGATATAATGCTTTAATCAAAAAATTAGGGCTAAAGAAACGATGAAAAGCCAAAAGCACAAAGATCAGCGAGTCGTTGTTCTCATTGATACTCAAAACCTATATTATTCAGCCAAAAATCTATACCAATCCAAAGTAAACTTTGGCGAAGTATTAAAGTTGGCTATTAGTGACCGAAGGCTTATTAGGGCCTTCGCTTATGTTATCCAAACTAAAACAGGAGAAGAAAAACCATTCTTTGAGGCCTTAACCAATTTGGGAATTGAAACAAGGGAAAAACAACTTCAAGAATTTTATGGCGGAGCAAAAAAAGGAGATTGGGATGTGGGTATTGTTATTGATGGCATAAGGGCATCAAATAGCGCTGATGTTATTATTTTGGTTTCTGGAGACGGTGACTTTATTCCTTTTATAGAATACTTAAAAAATCAGGGAAAAAGGGTAGAAGTAATCGCTTTTGGTCGCTCTACTTCTGGAAAGGTAAAAGAAGAGGCGGACGAATTTATTGATTTGGAGAATGGTTATAAAAAATATCTTTTAAAAAAAATATAATGATACAACCTATAAAATTTGATACAGAAATTGGAGGAAAAAAAATTGAATTAAGTATAGATAATTTAGCAGAACAAGCTAATGGAAGTGTTCTCGTCCGTATGGGCGATACTTTAGTTTTGGCTACCGCCACAATGTCATCTCGTGACTTAGAGGGTTTAGATTTTTTTCCGTTAACAGTAGAATTTCAAGAAAAATTCTATGCTACGGGAAAAATTCTTGGTTCAAGATTTATGAGAAGAGAGGGTCGCCCATCTGAAGAGGCGATTTTAACTTCCCGACTCATTGACCGAACTATTCGCCCCCTCTTTCCAAACGGACTCAAAAGACAAGTCCAGGTAATAATCAATTGTTTATCTTTTGACGAAGAAAACGATCCCGACATTGCTGCTATTCTGGCCGCTTCTATGGCCTTAAGCATATCTGATATTCCATGGAATGGACCAGTAGCTCCAATAAGAATAAGTAAAAAGGATGGAAAGAATACTTTAAATCCACTATATCTTGAAAAGGAAAAACAAAACCTTGAAATAATTATGACTGGTGTGGAAAGCGACAAAAAGATTCTTGTTAATATGATGGAGGCACAAGGAGACGAAGTAACAGAAGAAGATGTATTGGAAACAATCGCTTCAGCAGAAGATAGTTTGAAAAAATTAATCTCCTTTCAAAAAGAAATTATTGATAAACATGGAAAAGAAAAGGTTTCAATAAAAATTGAGTCTTTTCCAGAAATAGACGAAAAACTTAAAAATTTGTTTAGTGAAAAATTAGAACACGCGTTGATGCAACCATCAACGACAGAAAATAAATATGAACTTCAGGAATTAACTCAAGAAATTATTGATTTTGTTGAAAAGGATTTTGGGGAAGGAAAAAATAACTATGTCAAAAATTTTATAGAACAAAAACTTACGGAAATTCTCCATAAAAATGTTTTAGAAAATGATAAAAGACCTGATGGACGAAAAATGGACGAGGTAAGAAATATTGATTCTGACATTGCTCTTTTGCCAAGAACACATGGCTCAGCAGTGTTTATCAGGGGAAAAACAAAAGCGCTTTCTGTTGTTACTCTTGGCACTCCGGGAGATCAACAGCTAATAGATGGAATGGAAGTCAGAGGTAAAAAAAGATTTATGCATCATTATAATTTTCCTCCTTATTGCTCTGGAGAAGTAAAACCTATTCGCAGTCCAGGTAGAAGAGAAATCGGTCACGGCAGGTTGGCAGAGAAGGCCCTTCTTCCGCTTATTCCCAATTCCGAAATTTTCCCTTATACTATAAGAATAGTAACAGAAATTCTTTCTTCTAACGGTTCTTCCTCAATGGCTTCTGTCTCTGCTGCTTCTTTGGCTTTGATGGATGCTGGAGTTCCAACAAAAAGACCAGCAACTGGAATTGCGATTGGAATGACAAAACATAATAAAGAATATAAGATTTTAACAGACATTCAGGGACCAGAGGATCATTTTGGAGACATGGACTTTAAGGTGGCTGGAACCACAGAGGGAATTACTGCTATTCAAATGGATGTTAAAATAGATGGTGTTGATTTAGAAATTACAAAAGAAGTTTTAGATAGAGCAAAAAAAGCAAGAGAACAAATCTTGCAAACAGTAGCAAAAACGATAGACAAACCAAAAGAAAAACTTTCTCCCTTTGCTCCAAGAATTTTTAGAGTTAAAATAAATCCAGAGAAAATCGGTTTAGTTATTGGTCCTGGTGGAAAAATGATTAACGAAATTATTGAAAAATGCGAAGTCAGTATTGACATTGAAGAAGACGGAAGTGTTTTTATAGGAGCGGAATCAGAGATTGCTGGCGAGAAGGCAATTGATTGGATAACTTCTTTGACACGAGAAGTGATGGTTGGTGAAACTTTCCAGGGAACTGTTAAAAAAATTATGGATTTTGGGGCTTTTGTAGAAATTCTGCCGGGCAAAGATGGTTTAGTTCACATTTCTGAATTGGCTCCGCATAGAGTAGAAAAAGTGGAAGATGTTGTAAAAGTTGGAGACACCTTTCCTGTAAAAGTAATTTCAATAGACCAACAAGGGAAAATTAGTCTTTCAAAAAAACAAGCAGAAGCAAATTAAAAACTATTCGTTCGGTTATTAAATTCTTAAATTGCCCATATGGCAAAAGGGGAGGTAAAACAACTTAACATTCCTCCTGAAGCAATCAGGACAATGAAAAAGGACTTAGCTGGCATCACCAAGGGTGAATGGGAGCTGACTTTGGCTGAAACAGAGATAGAAGAACTTTTAAGAAAATTTCACGACCGGCAGTCCCAAAAAGAAATAAAAAATACAGTGAAGGAGGATGAGGTGGCTATTAGCGAACAAAAGAAAAAAGTTGCAGAGGAAGAGAAAAGGAGACAAGAAAAACAAAAGAAAAAAGAAAATGCAGTGGAGGCTAAAAAAACAGACGAGGCAATTGCTATAGAAGAAAAAGCCAAACAAGAAAAAACGGAAGCGGAAAAAATTTCAGAAAAAGAAAAAAACGCAATAGAAGAAATAAGGAGGAGAGCGAAGGAAAGAGAGATTGCAGTTAAAAAACGGATGGAAAAAGAAGATGACAAAAAAGAGCTTAAAAGAGAAGAAGAAACAGAAAGGGAAAAGAAACGAAAAGAAGAGGAGAATCTTAAAAAGCGATTAGAAGAATTAATTGCGTTGCTAAAAAAAATCCCTGAAGAAAAAATTCCTTTAGAAGAAAACAGGACATACTATCTAAAAGAGCAAGCAAGAATTCTAAAAGATTTGGAGCCCATATTAGAAAGCGAGAAAAAAATTGAAGAGAACATAAGATTTATTGAAGGTATAGAAAGAACAGCAATCACTCCTCGACAAAAGAAAAAGGCTGAAGAAGAGAGACAATTAGCTGGTAAGGAAAGGGAAGCGGTTGAAAAGCAAAGATGGGACCATGAACAAAAAAAATTCAAAACAGAAAAAGAACTAAAAGAGGTTAGTTTTGGTTTTCAGCAACTTGCACAAAAAGAAATAAAGATAAAACAAGAGATAGAATATGTTGGTGCGGAAATAGAAAAAATAGAAAAAAGAAAGGAGCGTGGGGATATAGAAGAAAGAATTGTAAAACTAAGCGATGAGAAAAAAGAATATTCTGAAGCAAAAAATAAGATTTTGGAACAACGCAGAGAAATTGAAGAAAAACTGGCAGAGATAATTAACAAAGAACAAAAAATAGAAAAAGAGGTTGGATATATTGAATCAGAGGAAAAATTAGCAAGTGAAACTGAAAAGCAACGGGTTGAAAAAGAACGATGGAAAGCACAAAAAATACGCTCGGAGATTGAAAAAGAACGATGGTTGATAGAAGAGGAAAAACGAAAAATACGATTAGAAGAAAATAGAATCAATGTTCGTTATGAAAGAATTTTAGATCAAGAAAATGAGCTAAGAAAAAGAATTGAAGACATAAATAAACTTTTAGGGTTAACAACAACAAACGGTGATACAGAAGAATCGCCAGAGATTGAAAAAACCGAAGTACTAAAAGAAGAAAATGATTCTGTTTCAAAATCTCCTTCTGGAGAAGCTCACTCCTCGGAATTAAACGATGAAAAAGACAAAAAAGAAATACAACGAGGGTTAGGTCGGGTGGAATCAATGGTAGAAAGGGTAAAAAAAACGGGCATGGGAGATACTGAAAAATTGGGCGCTCAAAAACCAAAACCGGTAAAATTGGAGAACGAAAATGAAAAAAAAGAAACCGGGCCAAAAATAAAACAAAACCAAGAACAAGAAGAAGCCAAAGAAGCTCTCTCAAAAATTGAGGCAAAAGGAAGAAGAGAAACTCTTTTAAAAAAGCTAAGAACAAAGAGAGAGAAAGATGTTGAAAAAAAGGAGGAACAATTACTTCAAAGAATTAGACAAGGCGTTTCTCCTAAAATACAAACAGAAACTTCTGCTCCGATTCCTGCAAAACAACAAACGCCATTAATGACTGTCTCTCCCGAAGCAATAAATAAAAAATCTCAAAGAAAAACTCTAATTATCGCTGGCTTAATTATTATATTTCTTGTTATTATTGGATTCTGGTATTGGTATGCAAGAGTGCGCAAACCCTCAAACACAACTCCACCAATTCATACTGAAACTCCTGCGCCTGCTACGGGCACAGCGGCAATACTACCATCTGTGCTAATTCCCGTGGACACAACGATTCCTCAAGAGATAGACGATTCTAACCAAATTTTTCCTTTTATACTCCAAATTTTCCAAAGCTCAGTATTAACTAAAAATGAATTTGCAAGAATTACTATCAAAAATACTGAAAAGAACGAGTATTTAGGTATTCAAGATATTTTACCGGCATTACAACTTAACCCACCTGAAGCTCTTTATTCTCAAATAGAAAAAGACGCCACTTTTTATGCGTTTCCCACAGATAACTATAATGTCTTGGGATTCGTAGCAGACATTAATACGGGAATAGAAAAAAACGAAGTAGAAGAAACAATGAATTCTTGGGAAACCGGACTTGCTACTCAAACAAAAATTTTAGGGCTTACTTTGGGAAAAGATAATCTTGTGCCAATTGCTTCGTTTCAAGAAAATGAATATACGCAAGATATTACTTTCCATTATCTAACTCTCGTCCCAGACCCCGATTGTTATGGCGCCTGCTATACTGTGCTTGACGATAAACTCCTCTTTGCCACTTGCTGTAGCCCAATTATTAAAATAATGGAATCAGAGGGGATAGAAGGAGTAGAACCAAATGTAAAGTCCGAACCAGAACCCGAATCAAAACTTCAGATTACAAAAAGAATTCTTAGTTGGGGCTATCGTATTCCTTCAACAACTCGCTCCATTGATACCATCGTTATCCACTCCTCTTATGATGCTCTTGGACAAGACCCTTACAACACCGATGGAGTGATTGAAGAATACAAGCAATACAAAGTTACCCCTCATTATCTCATCGCCCGCGATGGCGCTGTCTATAATTTAGCCCCTGAAGGGGCAATTGCCTATCATGCTGGAGTAAGTACAATGCCTGATGGTAGAAAAAATGCTAACGATTTTTCGATTGGCATTGAGCTGATTTATACTAAATCTGACTCTCCTAATAATGCCCAATATACATCATTAATCTTACTTACAAAATCTCTACGCGAAAAATACAATATCCCATTAACCAACATTGTTGCCCATGATGTGATTTCTCCAAATCGAGAAGACGATCCGGCAAACTTTGACTGGGAAAAATTTAAACAAGAACTTTAATAAAAATGAGAATGAAAAAAGAATTTATTCAAAAACAAAAAGAAAAATTAGAAGAAAATAAAAAAGCCCTTGAAAAGGAGCTTTCTGGCTTTGCCGAAAAAAATCCAGAGATTAAGGGTGATTGGAAATCAAAATTTCCGGAATTTGACGGAATGGAGTCTGGTGGTTCTCAACTGGAAACTGCTTCGGATGAAGTAGAAGAATATTTGAGTCGTCTGCCGATTGAACATTCTCTTGAGCTCAAACTCCAAAAAATTGATTCGGCTTTAAAAAAAATCAAGACCAACAAATACGGAAAATGCGGAAAATGCGGTAAAAATATTTCAATTGATCGGCTTAATGCATGTCCTGAAGCTCACTTTTGTGTTAAGTGCCAGCCAAAAAATAATCAATAATCGTTAATTAAAAACTAATAAAAAAGTCCCAGACAACTGGGATTTTTGCTTAAAAAATAAATTGTTATTTATAAATATTGTGAGTACCAATGTTTAAAAACAGAACCTCTCCATCGGGAAGGAAAAGAAATTTTATCCGATAAGAATCATTTATCCAAAACGCCAGACATCCCTTATCTCTCCCCGAAAGCTTATGAGTATTAAGGCGAACATCAAATGGATCTTCTTTAAAAATTATTTCTTTTTCTTCAGCTGATTCTATTATTCTATTGGGTAATTTCCTTAAAGATTTGAGAAATTTCTTAGAATATTCAATGTTTTTTGTTTTCTCCTCGTTCATAAATTTTCAACGCTTCCCTTAAAGAAGAGGCCTCAATTGTTTCTCCTCTCTCATACTCTTTTAACCCCTCGTCAACTAATTTATCTAATTCCTCGGCTTCTTTCCCTTCCAAATTAAAAGTAGGAATTTCTCTTGTCTGCATCTTTTTATATTCTTCTAAATCTAAAAGAACCACTCCCTTTTTTAGAGCTTTCTGGGGAATTTTCACTATTTGATTTTCTAAAATTTTAACCATACATTTTCATTGTAATCAACTTTTGAACAATGTCAAATTTTACAAACGACATCTATTCTGTTAAGGTTCAATATTATGGCATCAAGAGTATTCTCAACAGCAATTGTTGGCTTAGATTCTCAAATCATTGAAGTAGAAGCAGATGTTTCCTTTGGCTTGAGGCGTTTTGATATAGTGGGGTTGCCAGACAAGGCAGTAGAGGAATCAAAAGAAAGAATAAGGTCAGCAATAAAGGCCTGTGGATTCAAGCCACCATTATCTCAACCAGAAAGAATTTTAATTAACTTAGCTCCAGCTGATTTGAAAAAAGAAGGCTCTTCTTATGACCTTCCGATTGCTCTCTCTTATCTTCTAAACAATAAACAAATTAAATTCAACGAGCAGGGAAAGGTATTCGTTGGAGAACTTTCTCTTGACGGAAGATTACGCCCCATTAAGGGGGCTCTTTCTTTTGCTCTTATCGCTAAAGAAAAGAATTTTTCTGAGATTATTCTCCCTATAAGCAATGCAGAAGAAGCCAGTTTGGGAGTTGTTGATTCTAATATCAAAAATCTTAAAATAATCGGGGCTAAAACCCTTCAAGAAGTCATATTTTATTTAGAAGGCAAAAAAAATATTGAACCATTTTCAACAAATTTAAAAAAAGTTTCAACAAACACAGAACATCAAGTCAATATGGATTGGATTAAGGGACAACCATATGCTAAAAGGGCAGCCGTGATTTCTGCTGCTGGAGGCCACAATCTTCTACTCCTCGGTCCTCCTGGCGGAGGTAAAAGTTTGTTGGCAAAAGCTATTCCTTCAATTCTTCCTCCTCTTGATTATAGAGAAATGTTAGAGGTAACAAAGATTTATAGCGCCGTCGGGCTTCTTCCTAAAGAAAAACCTATCGTCTCTCAAAGACCTTTCCGGACCGCTCATCATACTTCCTCAAGGGCTTCAATTGTTGGAGGTGGAAATCCTTTAAGACCCGGAGAAATAACATTAGCCCACAGAGGAGTTCTGTTCTTGGATGAATTTCCAGAATTCAATCGTGACGTTCTTGAAGCGTTGAGACAACCATTAGAGGACGGAATTATAACGGTTATGAGAGCCAACCAACGCTCAACTTTCCCGTGTCAATTTACTCTAATCGCAGCTGCGAATCCTTGTCCTTGTGGTCACCTCAATGATCCTTTACGCAAATGCACATGTACTTCTTCCCAAATTGCTAAATACAAAAGAAAATTATCTGGACCAATTATTGATAGAATAGATTTAACGGTTGAGCTCCCTCGTGTAGAATTTGAAAAATTGACATCTACTATTGAAAAAGGGGAAACCGACAAAAAGCGACAACAAGTAATATCTGCTCGCAAGATACAAAAACAAAGATTTCTGGATAATAATGAAAGTATTCTGACAAATAGCGAAATGCAGGCGCCTCAAATAAAAAAATACTGCCAAGTTGATGTAGCAGCAAAAAATCTTTTGAAAAGTTGTGTTGATTCTGGCGATCTATCTGCCAGAGGATATCATCGTGTCTTAAAAATTGCAAGAACTATTGCGGACTTAGAACAATCAAATGATGTGCTTATTGATCATGTCAAAGAGGCTTTGATGTATCGCCTTAAACAAAAATAAGCTCTATTTGTTCTAACGATTGTACTACTTAGCAAAAGGATTTGTTGCTCCACGAACATCAAAATGAAGGTGGCATCCGCCTGGTCCAGCGGGAATAGTGTGCCCAGAGTATCCGATGTAACCAACAATTTTGCCTTGAGAAACTTTCTGTCCAGGCGAAACGGCAATTTTGGAAAGATGTCCATAAAAAGTGACCACTCCATTTGGATGAATAATTCTTACATATCTTCCAGCTCGAGTGTCTGTGCCAGTCCTTTGAATCTCCCCGCCAGCAGCTGCATAAACTGGAGAGCCACATTTGCCAGTAGAGAAATCAATTGCATTATACCAGTGAAGACCTTGAGTAATCACCCAAGGAGAAGGAACGGGGCAAATAAAATAAGAATTTGGAACTGCGGTTGTGTAAGAAGGATATGTTTTTCTTTTAGCGGGCTTTTGTCCGTCTGGAACAATTAAAATGTCTCCAGCAAATATCTCTCCACTTTCGCCCAAATCATTAAAGGTAATAATTTGGTCTTTCTTTACCTTATAATCTTCAGCTATTTCACTCACGGTATCTCCTGTCCCCACTATATGCATTGCTCCTGTTGTTGGTAGAATTACTAATTTTTTCCCTAAGCTAATAACTGATTTACTGGTTAAACTATTTGCCCAAAGAATAGTATTTACGCTAATATTAAAGTGTTCGGCAATGCTACTGATAGTGTCTCCTTTTTGAACAATATATTCTTCAATTCCTGTCTCGTCGTGACTCAACTCTCCACCTCCGCCGACAGCTCCTAAAACCCTAAAACTAATAGCCGAGGAAGCGGAAAGGGCAAGCAAGCTATTATCTTGGATAGAAAACATGTCTGGATATTCTTTCTTTTCTTCTCCTTGTCCTAATACAGAACAAGAGTTCTGAACTCTAATCTCTTTCTCTAAAAAAATATTTTTAACTTCACTTAAATTAGTTTTATGAATACTGATTCCGAAAACTATTATTAAAAAAGCAAACAGGCAAAAACACGGCTTAATATAATTTTTAAGCCGAGAACGATGCTTTGAATTGTTTCTATTAATAGGAATAAGTTTTAGGCAAATAATCAAATTTTTAATCCAATTATTCGCCAAACTGCCTAATATTTATTTTCGAGATGTTCTATCATTTAATCCCAAATCCTAATCAAAGTCAAGTATTTTATCCACAAACTATGAATTTAAATTCTGAAAAAACAATTAGAGAATTGTTAAAAAAATACCACCTAAGACCATCAAAAAAAATGGGACAGAATTTTTTAGTTAATGAAGATATCCTTGATAAAATTATTCAAAATAGTCAATTAACAAAAAATGACGTTGTCTTAGAAATCGGACCTGGCATAGGCGCATTAACTCAAAAACTCTTAAAAATAGTAAAAAAAGTTGTTGCTGTAGAAAAGGACAAACAGCTTGCTAAATTATTAAAGATGAGCTTGGCTGAATTTAAAAACTTAGAAATAATAGAAGGAGATATAATGATTGTCAATGATTTGCCAATAATTAAGCCCTACAAAATAGTAGCAAACCTGCCTTATAACATATCCCTACCGATAATCAGAAAATTTATTGAGGGGAAAAATCCTCCGCAAGAAATGATTTTGATGCTCCAAAAAGAAGTGGCTCAAAAAATTTGCTCTCAAAAATCATCTATTCCTAAAATCGCAATTGAACTTTATGCTAAATCAAAAATTTTATTCTTCGTTCCCAAAGAATCTTTCTGGCCAATGCCAAAAGTTGATGGGGCTGTTATAAGAATAACAGATATCCAAAAAAATGTTCCTAATATTAATGAAGATTTATTTTTCAAAATTCTAAAAGCCGGCTTTGCCCACCCCAGAAAAACCATTCTTAATAATCTTTCTCAACAATTCGGCATAGAGAGAGAGAAGACACAAGAAAAACTTTTAAAGTGTGAAATTATCCCAAAAAAAAGAGGAGCCGAAATAGATATGGATGGCTGGATCCGACTATCTAATAGTTTTTTTAAATAGAATATGATAAAATAAGAAAATTAAAGATGAATAAAGATAAACTAAGAACAATAGGATTTATTCTTCCTGTCTCGTTCGTGTTGCTCACGGTATTTTTGTTTCTTGCACCGTCCAATAGTAATGCTGCGTTTGGCACTGAACTTTTTCTTCACATGGATAGAACCTCTGCTGAGGTTGGACAAATTATTTCTGGAGAAGTGACGGCAAGGATATATAAAAAATCAACTGGCGAAACTGTGGTCATTCCAAAAGTAATCTTTGGCGATGGAACGAGCTTGGTTTTGGGCAAGTGTGTAGCGGGTCCAGACACTCCTTATGATTATATTGATTGTGATTTTACCTTTATTCATGTTTATGATAATCCTCAAGAGTATAATTTAACAACAAGCGGTTTTGTGGACGCTCATTCTAATGTTCCGGGGCCAGGGAAAACAATCACTATCGCTGAAAAGGCCACTTCGTCTTTTGCTACCAGCGTTCAACCAGCTCTCGTAGCAACTTCCACGGCAGAAATAATTCAAAAAATTGTTGGCGTCATCTCTTGGATAATCGGCTCCCTCTTAGTTCTACTAATAATGATAGGAGGATTCACTATTATGACAGCCACCGGCAATCCGGAAAAAATTGGCAAAGGAAAACATATTATTGTTTACGCAATCATTGGTTTTGCTATAATGGTTATAAGCAAAGGAATCCTTGAACTCATTTATTTAATTCTTGGCATAGATATACCATGACACTCTTAAAATACAAAAAATTATCTATCCCTCTACTCGCTTTAATTTTTGTTATTGGAATAACTGTTCCTTTTAGCGCTCGGGCTTGGATGATGGGTCTTGATGCCAGTGTCGTCTGGATAATTCAGATGCTGACCAAGCTTTGGTTTTTTACCTGGGTAAGTCGTTATCTTTTGATAATGGCAAATGGCGTTTTGGGTTGGGTAACAAGCCCAACCTTTATGACCGACGCAGGAGGATATACACAGAATGTTTTGGTAAAAGAGGGCTGGCAGATAACTCGTGATCTTGTTAATATGTTTTTTATCCTTATTATGGTGGGCATTGGAATCGCCACTATTTTACGAGTAAAAGGATATGAAATCAAAAAACTCCTACCAAAAGCAATTGTTATTATTCTACTGATAAACTTTACTCCAATAATATGTGGATTAATTATTGACGCTTCAAATATTTTAACAAACTTTTTTTTATCAGCAGGGTCTAGGGGAATGGGGGAAATGATAAATAGAATAGAAGCACCTCAAAGCAGTGTAGCGGGAGAAATTTGGGCTTTTGTAAAAGGAGCTGCAACTGGTGATTTGGAAAAAATGGCTCTTTCTATATTTCAATCTATTGTTACTTTGACCTTTAATCTCATCGCCTCTTTTGTTCTGCTTGTTTTGGCTATGCTGTTTTTGATGAGATATATAATGTTATGGATATTGGTAATCCTTTCCCCTTTGGCTTTCTTTTGTTATATTCTTCCTAAAACAAAAAAGATATGGGATATGTGGTGGAAAGAATTCATCCAGTGGTGCTTTATTGGCATAGGGGCTGCCTTTTTTCTTTATTTAACCCAAAGAATAGTTGATATTATTGGAGACGAAAAATTTATAAAATCGCCTGGAGCGGGAGAAACTCAAATGGGAGACGGTGGGTTAGCTATAATCTTTGTCTATTTAGTCCCTTTGGTCTTTTTGGCCGCCGGTTTTATGGCCACCACTATGTTTGCGCCAACAGGCGCAAAACAAATCCTTGGTCTTACTAAATGGCCAATGTCAAAAAAAGGCAAAGCAACTAGAGAAAAATTCAAAAATTGGAGACAAGGAAAGGCGCGAGAAGTAGCGGGACCTAAAGTTCAAAAAGCTATTAATAAATTAGCAAGTTATAAGCCCGATTGGGGACAAGACAACAGTAGTGGAACAGGAGTTGGAAGATGGGCTAAGCGTGGCGCAGCAAGTGTTGTAGGATTAGCAACAAAAACAGCGACTAAACCAACTAAAATGGTCTTTGGAAAAGGTTCTGCAGCAAGTGGAAAGGTAACATCTGAAGCATATAAAAAGGCCAAAGACCAAGACATGTGGGCTAATACAACTGACCTAAAAACTGCATCAAAAGAACAGAAACTCGGCATCATGCGAGCAATGAGTGAACGAAAACAAATAAAAGAAGCAATGAAACAAAACTCTATTCACACTAACGATTTAACTGATGTATTCAAAGAAGCGACACTCACTGGCGACAAAAAAACTACAAAAGAATTAAGCATTGCTATGGTTCATAAAGAAGATGTAATGCAGAATTTTGGCAAAATTGCTGAAAAGATAACTGGCGATAAAAACGGCTTAAGCGAAAAAGATAAAGCTAAGGGATATAAATCCTATCAAGACAAAACTTTAGCTGGACTCCGCAAAGAAGATGATTTTGAAAAATTACAAATGACTGATGACTTAGAGGAAAAAATGGGGGACATAGCTGTTAATTTTTATGACGCCCAACAATTAGGACAAGCTGGGAGAACTTTAGGAAGAAGTTTTATAGATTCAGTTCAAAATAATGCGCAAGAAAAAGGGGCATCGTGGTTCTTTGAGATAAATGAAGATACGGGAAAAGCAAGAAATCCTAATGTTCCTCGATATTTTGCCAGCACAGGGGCTGCAAATATGGGCCATACTCCTTTATCCGGTGCGAATACCATAAAAGAAATGGAAGGGTTCCAAGTTGAGTCTAGACATTGGGAAGCTGGAATAAGAGCAGCTAAAACGCCAGAAGAAATTAATAATTTGGTAGGGGAAATGGATAAACATGAAGAGGAATCTGCAAACGAGGAAATAAAGAAAATTATTACTTCTGCCAAGTTAGCTGCGCAAAAAAAGCTTCAAGAAACTACTGGAACAGTCAAAACTAAACTCGGAGAAATCCATGTAACCGAAGAGGCAACAGAAGATATAAGAAGACAACGGGAAGAAAGAGCTCCCGGAGGAGAGGGAGAGACCGAAAGAGGAAGAAAAGCTGAGAAAAGTAGGGCTCCCGGAGGAGAAAGGGATTAAATAGAGGACTAAAACAAATAAAAGAGGAGGCCAGTTGTAAAACCTGGCCTCTTTTGTTCCTTTGTTAGATTACTCGGAAGGTACTGATGTTCGGAGTGTCGTAAGTTCTTCTTTCGCTTCGTCCACTCGTTCCTTTGCTTCCTGAACTTTATTCCTTGCCTCGTCAACTTTATTCCTTGCCTCGTCAACTTCTGTCTTTATTGTGACAACCATTCCTATCAACTCTTTAACATTCGCGACGAGAGCTTCAATCTCCGCCATAAGACTCTTCAATCTAATCACCTCCTTTTTTTTCTTCTCCCTTTAAGCTGTTAATCAGTCCTGTAATTTCGGCACTGAGTTGCCTCGCATGAACAGCAAGCTCTTGAGACCTTTCTGATTCAAATGCCCCTCCTGCAAGTCCAGGAATGCCCAAGCCGGGAATAGCTTGAACCGTAACAGCTGCCCCGAGCGGACTATCCTTTAACGCCTCTGTAATGACAAGAAGTCTTCCTACACTTCCTTGTGCATCTACCGCCTCCGCTTTTATGGTGAATGCTTGAGCTTCTGCGCTAGCTAAGGTCGTCAATGCCGCTCCATCTTTGTCGGCTTTCCATTGCTTCAATAATGTTTCATACAGTTCCTTGTTCTCAACATTTATGTTAATTACCCTTATGGAAAATATCTGCAGACCATATTTCTTTTTCCAGGTATCAACTGAATCCTCTTCTGCCATAATGGTTATTACTCTCTTGCCTATAGCTTTCTTGTCTTTGATGATCGTAAGAAATGCTCCTTGAGTAAGAGCGTCGCGGACTTCGGCCTCTAGAAGTTCCCCAATATGCTCCATCCAAGGTTTCTCTATCTCTTTGAGTAGCTTTATGGGATTTGTAATTCTAAATCTTACCTTAGCTTCCATGGTAAGTTTTAGCCCTTCCGCATCTTCGGCACCTTTTACCTGAATATTAAGAAATCTATCCCTTAAATCTATAAGAAAGGTTTCTGCGCCTTTCGCCTCTTCTATGATTTTTACATCATCGAATGGATAGAAGCCAACATAGATTAAGCCACCGAAAATTCGACGAGCCAAATCTCGCGGTTTCTCTCCCTCTCCTATGTCTTTTACCTCTCCCTCTTTATCAATGTCGTGACCCATCCAGCGTATAACTGCTTTCCTAATAACGCCCATGTGCGACAAGACAACAGCATAACCTTCGGGCACGCGAAGGAAAGATGCATTATTGTCTGGATGAGCCAAAACAAGATAAACCAGAAAATAGGTAAGCAACCCCCATGATAAAAGTCCCAATAACGCCCACCCAATACCAAGGAACTTTCCTGTCAAAATCACAAACAATGCGAAAGCTCCAGCCTCAATCAATAAAACCCAGAAAAGCACAAACAGCCTTTGTCCTCTAGTTTTTGCCAATTTCTGATCTTGCCGATTCTTCTCTGCCATTGTCCTCATCTCCTTGCATTATTTTTCGCTTGAATGTGCTACTTAAAACTGTTCATAGCATACCAAAGAATATAACATTTGTCAAATAGAATTAACTTCCTGTTTTTTCTTTTTTCCTTGATTATGTTAAAATATAGACAAATAAATAAAACTTGAAAAGTATGGAAAAAATATCTCAAGATAAACTTTGGGCAATTTATGAAACACTGCCAAGCGAACTAAAGGACTCTATTTTTTCAGAAGATACGGCTGATGCAATTTGGAATATTTGTAAACTACACGATGTTGATAAAACTTCCATCGTGGCAAAACTTGTTGGTAGGGTTTTAATGGGTCTTTTGCCTCCAGAGATGTTTATGGAAACATTAGAAGACGAGATGAGTTTAAGTGAGGATATCGCTAAAAAAATAGGAATGGAAATTGAACATTTTATTTTTAATCCAATAAAAAACAAATTAGATACTCTTTATGAAAAAGAAGGCACACCAAAAGAAGATGTGACGAAGAGAGAGCCCGAGTCACCTGAAAAGGCAGATACCTATCGAGAGCTTGTTTAATAAAACCAATTTAACAAATTATATATATTTTTAATTGTCTTTATGGAATACCCTTTACCACAATTTCTTTCTATTAAGCCAAAGGTAGCTGGTCCTTTTAATTTTAGACAACTTGCATATATTGTAGGCGGTGCTTTAATTTCCGTAATATTTTATTTTACAATGCCCGTGGTAACTTTTTTAATCATTGCTACTCCAATTATGGGCCTTTCTCTTGTTTTGGCTTTCGGCAAAATTAAGGGATTTCCAATTCCAACAATAATGATGCGTTCCTTCTTTTTTGTTTTCGCTAGCAAAAAATATATTTGGACAAAAGTGGAAACGCCTGCCATTTCTATGCCTAAAGCCAAAAAACAAGAAATAGAAAAAGTTAAAGATTTAACTACTACGCTAAAGGTCACGGAGAAAAGTAGGTTAAAAGATATCGGTAAATTAATTGAAATTCACCCCAAATAATAAAATGGATTTTTCCGCCCAACAATTTTTACCTATTGAGCAAATCAAACAAGGAGTAATTGTTCTAAAAGATCACAGCTTAAGGGGTGTGATGATGGCTTCTTCTCTAAACTTTGCCTTAAGGGCGAGCGACGAGCAACAGGCAATCATTTATCAATTCCAGACATTTCTCAATGCCTTAGATTTTTCTTGTCAAATTATGGCTGTTTCGCGCAAAGTTAACATTACTGGTTATCTCGAAAAATTAGAAAAGATGGAAAAAGGGCAAAAAAATGAACTTCTTCAAACTCAAACGAGAGAATATAAAAAATTTATTGAAAAAATAGTATCTGGTGGCGCAATTATGAATAAAAATTTCTATACCGTGGTTCCTTTTTATCTTTCAGAGATGTATGGCGGAGCCACGAAGGGAGGACTATTTAAGTTAAAAGCCATACCAACACTAACAGAGGAATTGTTTCAGAGAGCAAAAATGCAACTCTATCAACGAATGGAATTTTTGTCTTTGGGCTTGAGACGATGCGGTGTCTGGAGCGTTGCCCTTAATAGCGAAGAATTAATTGAACTTTTTTGGAGCTTATCACATCCAAAAGAGGCTTCTGTTGGTTATTATCCTGAAATACCTCCAGAATTAATAAAATAAAATGAAATTACCTTTTTTAGACGAACTTTTGGGCAGAAAAAAAACAGAAATTGGACAAATCCAAGCAATGAGTTTGCTTGATTTTGTGGCTCCGTCAGTTATTAAAATTGCTTCTGACCATTTTAGAGTAGGAGAAAAATTTGCTAAATCATATTTTATATTTTCTTACCCTCGCTACCTAAGTACTGGTTGGTTGTCTCCAATAATCAACTTAGATATTCCGATGGATGTATCTATCTTTTTACATCCAATTGATACTGGTTTAGTTCTCAAAAAATTAAGAAAAAAGGTAACAGAAGTTCAGTCGGAAATTATGGAAAAAGAGGAAAAGGGATTAATCAGAGACCCCGTCTTAGAAACAGCATACAAGGATATTGAAGTTTTAAGAGATCGCTTACAAACAGCCCAAGAAAGAATGTTTAGGGTAGGCCTTTATTTAACCGTATATACTGACGAGAAAAAAGAATTGGATAAAATAGAGGGTCAACTTCGTTCAATGTTGGAATCAAAGTTAGTATATATTAAAGCAGCGCTTTACCAACAAGAAAAAGCGATGATATCTACTTACCCTGTTGGCATAGACAAAATGCAAGTTCATACCACGATTAACACCAGCCCCCTATCTACTATTTTTCCTTTTGTTTCTTTTGATTTAAGTTCTAACGAAGGAGTGCTTTATGGAATAAATCAACACAATAGTTCTTTGGTTTTATTCGACAGGTTCGGTTTAGAGAACGCAAACGCAGTTTGTTTCGGAAAAAGTGGATCTGGTAAGTCTTACGCAATCAAGTTAGAGATTTTGCGGTATTTGATGCTTGGAGTAGAATCAATTGTCATTGACCCAGAGAATGAATATAAGTTTCTTTCTAATGCTGTTGGCGGAAAATTCTATAACATTTCTTTAGCTTCGGATAGCCACATCAATCCATTTGACCTTCCTGAACCGACAGAGGACGAAAAGCCAAAAGATGTGCTTCGCTCAAATATTATAAATTTAGTCGGATTAATGAGAATAATGCTTGGAGGATTAACTGCCGAAGAAGATTCTCTTATAGACCAAGCAATTAATGAAACATACGCAGCTCGAGACATCACGGCAGAGACAGACACATCTCTTTGGAAAGAACGGGTTCCTTTACTTTCTGACTTGGAATCGGTATTAGAAACAATGGAAGGGGCAGAATCATTGGTCAAGCGATTAAGAAAATTTACCAAGGGTGTTTATTCTGGATTTTTCAATTATCCAACTAATGTAGTGATGGACAATAAATTTGTCGTTTTTGGAATCAAAAACTTGGAAACAGAATTAAGACCATTGGCAATGTTCATTATTATGCGCTATATCTGGACCGCTATCAAAAAAGAACTTAAAAAAAGAATCTTGATCATCGATGAAGCGTGGTGGCTGATGCAAACGGAAGATAGCGCTTCATTTCTATTCGGAATTGTTAAAAGAGGAAGAAAATATTGGCTTGGAGTAACCACTATTACCCAAGATGTTAATGATTTTATGAAATCAGAATACGGACAACCCATTATTAGCAATTCTTCTCTACAACTTTTAATGAAACAGTCTCCTGCCACCATTGATGTTGTTAAAGAAACCTTTAATTTAACTGACCAAGAGAAATATTTATTGCTTGAATC
>Ga0307928_10001198_pt1 | contig 19683 bp, 26 predicted proteins | sample AceLakmetagen232_FD_201815 | JGI IMG/M metagenome (GOLD analysis project Ga0307928, IMG submission 201815) | Saline water microbial communities from Ace Lake, Antarctica - #232 | ecosystem: Environmental > Aquatic > Non-marine Saline and Alkaline > Saline | place: Antarctica: Ace Lake... | reverse complement strand
TCAGACATTAGCATTCTTAGAATCTGAACGTGAGTCTAGAGTAATACGAGAACAGATGGAAAGTACAATGGGTAGTATGCGATGGCGAGAAACTGCCAAAGAGTTGAAAGACTTACAGAAAAAGTTTGATAAGCTACTTAAAGATATAATACCGTGTCAAGTATGTGGAATATGTAAACATGAAAAGAAAAATCGGCATATGCCACCATGTACTCTATGTTGGACACCTGGTAGAGTTCAGTGGGAATGGCGTGGCAATGATTAGAACTCATGTGGTTAACTTACATCATTATACTGGAAAGAAAGATGTCATAATGATTGACCGACATACATTGTTTGGTAATCAGTTTCATATCAATGATGATATGTCAAGAGAAGAAGTAATCCAAGCATATCGGTCGTACTTCTATCATCGGCTGATACTTGATTGGTATTTTAAACGTGAATTGATGAAACTAAAGGGCCAGATACTGGGCTGTTGGTGTAAGCCTCTGCCTTGTCATGGCGATGTAATCGCAGAATATTTGAATAAGAAGGTTTAGACTATGATAACTGTGAATGAGTTTATAGAAATGCTTCGAATGCTTCCTGAAGAAGATAAAAAGTTATCTATTGAGTATATAGATTTTTCTTGGAAAGAAAAAGAACATATTCTTATAAACAAAAGTAAATATCCCAGTGGTTGTGATATGATATGTATTTCCTAAACAAAACAAGAAGAAAGGTTTAGAACATGAGCACAGAAAGCTTAACAATTGAAATTGATAGCGATGAAATCTTAGATCAGTTTGATTCCACAGAATTGTTAGATCATATAAATGAGTCTGATATTTTTGATTATGTTGATATTCCAAATATGCTTGATTACTTAGGAATTGAATGTATTCTTGATGATATTGGTGAAGCTGCCGCAATTAAATATTTTGAAATTGAGGTAAAAGAAGATTAAGAAAAGACGTAAACTATTAAAGTATCAGAGATTTGCATTACAGTTTATTCGTAGTCACAATGGTCAGGCTGCAATATACTTACCGTGTGGTACTGGTAAGTCTATCATTGGTTTAAGGTTTGCTCTTAAAAACTTACCGTGTCTTATCATATGTAGGAAGCATGACTTCTATACATTTGAACAAGAGTTGGAACTTGAAGGTGTGGATGTGTCTGATATTACATTTATCAAGAAGTACAACCCCAAGAAGAAACCCATTATGAATCAATGGGTTATCACTACATATGGGATGATGAGAAATAAGAAATTGAAGCAATGGATTATGCATCACATGTTTGTCACTGTTATTGCAGATGAGGGCCACTATCTTAAACGGCTTAAGTCACAACAAACTAAAGATACTATCAGAGGTACTCGTCAAATTCCTAACCGAATTGAAATGACTGCTACACCAATTGGCAACGACCCAGGTGATATATTCTCACAGGCAAAGTTTGTTGATGATGGAGCAACATTTGGTAAAGATTGGTGGGACTTTATGAATAAGTATTACATCAAACCAGAAGGTTCTTCAGCATGGTGTATCAAACGTGACTCTAAAAAGAAGATGCGACAGAAGATGACAAACTTCTCATATGGTTATATGGATGAAGGTGTGCTTAAACTTCCGAAGAGTAGGTATGTCACTAAAGCTGTTGAGATGACACCAAAACAGAAGAAGATGTATAATGATGTACTGACCCAATGGGAGTATGAGCTAGACAATGGTGAAGTTGTTGAATTAAAACATGTCATTGTGCAGATGGCAAAGCTTAGACAGATTGCATCTGGATTTATATATGATAGAGAAGGTAAGCCTCAGTATATAACATGCAGTAAACTTGCATTGCTTAAAGAGTTGATGACAACACCTGAGTATCTGATGAATATACCAAAGCTTGTTATATGGTGCAGCTTTACTGCGGAAATATTAATGGTTGCTAAGCTAATGAAGCAATTGAAAAAGAAAGCTGTATTGTTCTACGGGTCAGATGATGATAGAAACTTAGCTTCAAGAAAGATGTTTCGTGATAAGAAATCTGTCAAGGTATTTATTGGTCAGGTAGAATCAGGTACTGGTATTAATGAATTGATATGTTCCGGAAATGCTGTGTACTTCAGCAATAGTCTTAAGGTTATATCACGTACACAGTCTGAAGGTCGTACCAGACGTAAGGGTAGTGAGAAATTGTTTGACCACGTAACGTATTGGAATCTGTTAAGTGAAGACAGTATTGATGAAGTCATATTGCAGTCAATTAACAAAAGTATATCAGTGGCTGACTATATACTTGGTGAAATCCAAAAAGGAGTTCGGCCGTCAAGGTTATTAAAGCTTAAAAGAAATTCAAAAAAATTAGAAAAGGAGTAGTATCATGAAGTTAACATTAGAAGATGGTCGAGATATTGTAATCTTTTGGAAAAAGGTACATAGGCACTACCCATTGTTTGGAGATAAGACAGTAAAAAACTTTTCAGTCATTGATACTGAGTGTGAAATTAAACAACCAAGTGGTTTGACTATTGGTAGAGGTATGGCATATGTCCATACAAAAGATAAGAATAATTATAGTAAAATTACTGGTAAGAAAATATCACTTGCCCGAGCATTAGATAATTCTGGAATATCAGATCGTTGCAGTAGATTAGAGATTTGGAATAAGTTTAAAGAACATTTTGGGATAATAGTTGTATGACAGAAGAACAAAAAATCTTAAAACATATATGGCAATCACTAGCATGTCAATCAACTGATGTTAAGTTCTTACCAAAAGAACCAACGGTAATACCGGTATCATTAGATGATTTACGTGCCAGTGAATGGTCACCTGAGTTTGAGCAGCTCATGAGAAATCGACTGTTAATGGGTTTCTTTAGGTATGGACCATTTCCTATCCAGAATAGAAGTACTAAAGCGGTAATGGAATCTATCATATTACGAGCGGAAAAGTATATCGGTTCTGGCAATACTGAGTTTTTAGTTGACATAGCAAACCTGGCAATGAAAGAATTTGCTTGTGGAAATCATCCTAACAAGCATTTTGATAGCCTAGACGATGGTGAGCATGTATAGCAACTCAAGATGCCCAAAAAAATTCATGACAAACAGTCAACATAATGATATAATGCGTTTTCATTAATTGAAATTTAAGGAAATAAAGTTATGCCCATCAAAGGACTAGTACCTCTGATAATCGATAATCCGTTTGAAGACCCGATTATCCCAGACCGTATTAAATGGTCAGTGTCACAGTTGAAGTTGTTTAGAAAATGTAAGCGTAAATGGTTTTGGAAATATGCATTAGGACTTCGACCTCACTACCGTGCATCTGCATTAATGATTGGTAGTGCATTCCATGAAACATTAGAACAATGGTATGGCTCGAAACGGTCGAGCATGAAAAAGATTGTTGCTAAGAAAACAAAAGAAATTGAAGCTGAAGCAATTGCAAACTGTGACTACTATGACCAAGCTGAATATGATAAGATGATGACACTTATCAAAACACTTGATGGTATGTTAATTGGTTATTCAAAACGATATGCAGCTGAACGAAAAAAATGGAATATCATTAAAGATTTCATTGAAGCAGAAGCAATTGTTGATCTTGGTGAATTTGATTTCCATTTTAAAATTGACTTACTTGTTAAAGCTGCAAAGAAAAAAGCATTTCTAGTTGAGCATAAATCAGCAGCAATAATTGGTGACTCATACATTGAACGACTTCCATTAGATGCACAAGTTCGTGGTTATATCTTTGGTGCAACTCATAAGAAAGGCTTTAATGTTAATGTGAGTGATGTTATTTATGATGTTGTTAAGAAATGTAAACTCAGAAAGAAAAGTAATGAGCTTCGTGATGATTTCACCGCAAGAATTGCACAAGATTATATTGACCGACCAGAATTTTATTTTGTTCGTGAAAAACTAAAGTTTAATAAAGGAGATATTAAAGCATTTGAATATGAGCTACGTTTGACTCATGCTGAGTGGAAGTATGTTATCGAATCAGCTGAAGATCCATTGGATCCAAGATGTTGGTGCCCATCTGACAATATATGCTCTGAATTTTTTAAGACGTGTCCATATCAAGTACTCTGCTTGAGAGGGCTGGACCGTGGAAGTGCACATTTATTTGAGCAGAGAGTAAAAGAGGAAACAAAGTAATGTTAAAGAATATAAAGACTGAAGAAAAAATGATAAACTATTTGACTAAAAGGATTAGAGCATTAGAAAATATTAATGCAGCATACAGAACTCATGGTAGACCTTCCAGTGTTGCACTTGACAATGCTTCTGACACTTTTGGATGGAAAGAAACATTAGCTAAATATAAAGAGATTAAAAAACAAAGATGAGATTGATATATTTAAAAAATTCTAACCAGTATACTATGGTTGATGATGAAGATTATGATAAGCTAAATCAATATGTTTGGCGAACTACCAAAAAGAAAAATAACTTTAGAGTGGTTAGAAGTATAGGTAGAAGTAAAGTAAAAATGTCAAGAATAATAATGAATTGTCCAGATGATTTTACAGTTGACCATATAGACCATGATACTTTGAATAATAGAAAGTGTAATCTAAGAATTTGTACTGCTTCACAAAATCAAATGAACCAAGTAAAGCAAAGAAGGAAATGTTCATCAATATATAAAGGAGTAACATGGCATAAGAAATGTAAGAAATGGCAGAGTCAAATTAAGTTTAATGGTCAGAAAATGTATATTGGACTATTTAAAAATGAGTCAAAGGCAGCAAAAGCATATGATAAAAAAGCAAAAGAATTATTTGGAGAATTTGGTTATTTAAACTTTCCTATCAAGGTTCAAGTTTAAATAACCATCACCCTCCCTCCCGGAGTCACTGACATATGTTGGTGACTCCCATCTTTGATAATGAAAGGTAGAGAGAACATGAAAGATTTAATGATTGACATTGAGACGCTAGATACCAGGCCAACTGCTGTGATAACACAGATTGGTGCTTGTTACTTTGATAGGAACACTGGTGAAATTGGCAAAACATTTTGTAAGAACATAAATATTGATGATTGTTTAGCACATGGCTTAACAGTCTCTGGTGATACAATTGAATGGTGGATGAGCCAAGTGACATGTACATGGACAAAAGGAACTATGACATTGAAACATGTCTTGCTTGACCTGATTGATTTTGCAGTGAATGCTGAGTCAGCATGGGCTCATGCAACATTTGACTTTCCGATAATCCAAAATGCTATAAAGGTTTTACACCTTCCACTGTTTATAAAGTATTGGCAGGCAAGAGATTTAAGAACATTAGTAGATTTATCCGGATTAGATTATTCTGAACTAACTAAAGATTTAATAAAGACTCATGATGCACTTGAAGACTGTAGAAATCAAGTGGCTTATGCAGTCAAATGTTTTAATGAATTAAGGAGCAAGTAATGCCACAACGAAAGAAAAAGAAAAAGAAAAAAATTGGTGTTTCACTGCCAACTTCTAAAACATCGGTAGCATCAGTACCGAAAGACTACATCATGGCTTTCTACGGGCCACCCGGTGTAGGTAAAACAACATTCGTAGAGAACCTTGCTGAAAGAGTTCTGTTTCTGTCAACTGATAGAGGAACAAGATTCTTCAGCGCATTACGACAAGAGTTCAACTCATACAAAGAGCTCAATCAAGTATTGACTGCACTAGAACAACCAGGTGTAGCTGAGAATTATGATATTGTATGCTTTGACCATATAGATGATGTGGTTAATATGATTGAAGACCATACCTGTGATGAGCTTGGTGTAGATGGCTTGGGTGATGCTGGATATGGTAAAGGTTGGAAGAATTATAAAAAAGGAATTTGGAATGTAGTTCAACGTGTATTAAAACTTAACCTTGGTGTAATATTTATTTCACATGAAACATTGAAGACAGTGACTACGAAAGTTATTGAAACTACTCGTACAATGCCGGATATGAATAAGTCAGCATGGAAAACAATTATTCCCAAGTGTGACATCGTTGGATATTGTGGCTTTAGATTAGTGAAGAGCAAAGGGAAGAAGATCCAGATGCGAACACTTGAGACCACACCACGAGAAGATTTATATGCAAAAGATAGAACTAATCGTTCGACGCCTGAAGATGGAAAAGTCGAAAAATTAGATGGTAAATTATTTATACAAACATTTGGCAAAGGAGTAAGTAAACATGGCAAAAAGAAAAAAGTCAGCCGCAAAAAAATCAGCAGAAAGTAAAGGTCAGAGTGGAGTAAAAGACATCAGTTCACAGCTTGAAGATATTGATGATGTATTTGCTTCAGCCAAAGAGAAGTCGTTTTCCGAGATTCCCAACGGTAAGTATCAAGTTCGCATCGATGCTGCTGTTCTGAATAATTCAAAAGCAAGTGATAGATTTCAGTGTAGCTGGGAAATGACTATCATATCTGGTGACTTTGCAAATCGTAAGGTTTGGAAACATGCTGGATTGGACAACGAAGAAAGCATGGGTTATTTTAAGGGTGACTTAGCTCATCTTGGAATGTCTATGCCTGCTAAAGCATCAGACCTTCCTGACGTACTGGAAGAGCTGCTTGAATCATTCGCTGGTGTTACTATCAGAACCAAAAAAGGTAGTGATATGATGAACGTATACTTTGATAAGGCACTGGACTCAGATGAGATTGAAGATGAGACACCGGAAGTTGATGAAGAAGAAGCAGAAGAAGCAGAAGCAGAAGAAGCCGAGGAAGCAGCAGAGTTTGCTAAGGGCGACAGAGTAACTGCTGAAATCGATGATGAGACTTATGCTGGTGTCATTAAGAAACTCAAGGGGAACTCCGCAACAGTTCTGTTTGATGATGGTGAGACCGAAAAGATGGATCTTGAAGACTTAGACTTCGAAGACTCTGAAGAAGGTGAAGAAGCTGAAGAAGCTGAAGAAGCTGAAGAAGGCGAAGAAGATGATGATGAAGTAGTAACATTGAACTTTACTGATGAGGATTTGAAACCTGCTCATCTGAAAAAGATTAAAAGGTTAGCAAAAGAAAATGACTTTGACCCAGATGACTATGACACTATGGTAGAAGTACTTGGTGATATTGCAGAGTTATGTGGTGTTGAAGGTAAGTTCAGCAATCCTAAGAAGGCGCTGAATGCTATTGAAGAAGCTAACTAAATGTTGCAATTCGATGGAGCAGTAGTATGCCAGAAATAAAATGAATGTTTAACTTAAACAATTGAAATCTTTTTTGTTGCGTAAGATGAACCTGCTGGCCATAATATATTGTGTATTAAGATCATACACCGCATGAATACTACTGCTCCATTTTTTGATATAAATATAAAGGAATATATCTTTGCCATCATTAATCAAATATATAAGAGAACATGTTAATGCTCAAGATTATTACACGGACATGTTTCCAGATGTTAAGTGGAGATCTGGTAATGAAGCTCGAGTATTGTCACCATTTACTGATGAGAAAACACCAAGTTTTTCTATCAATAAACTTAATGGTAAATGGCATTCTTTCTGTCGTGATGACAAAGGTGGGGGCAATTCAATTGTCTCGTTTCAAGCAGCAATAGATGATACAACTCAAAAAGTTGCAGCACGTAAAATATTCCATGAGTATCTACATCCAACAATTCCAAAGAGAAGAATAAGAAGCTGGGTTAAACAATTAAGAGGTTGTCCCAGTGTGCTTAAATATTTACGTAACAGATTTATATCAGACGAGATAATTAAGATTCATAACCTTGGCTGGAATGGTCGACGTATCACAATTCCAATACTAAATGAGTTTAAGATCTGTATCAATGCAAAGTTATACGACCCAGATCCAGCTCCACACATGGCAAAGATGTTAAACTACTCACATGCTAAAGAAGAGAGATCATTTGGTAGCCCAACAATGCTGTTTCCAATGAGTTCACTTAACTCTGGTAAAGGTTACATTGTTATATGCGAAGGTGAGTGGGATGTACTCTGTCTACTGTCAATGGGCATTCCTGCAATAACAACATCAGCTGGTGCAAGGTCATGGCCCAGTCGATATAATAAACTGTTCAAAGGTTTAGATGTCATAATCATTCCAGATAATAATGATGCTGGCAATGAATACTTAGAATTAGTTAAGAAGAACTTAGCAAGTTATGCTAAGACTATTAAAGTAATTAAGTTACCAGCTAAATATGGTGTTGATGTTAATGACCACGTTCGTAAGCGAAAAGTTATGCAGCGTAAAGCATCATGGCTAAAGCTAATTAAAAAAGCTACACCAATTATTGTCAATGAAGAACAAGAACCAGAATCTGTAGTACATGCTGTCCCACTTGATAATGCAAGTAGTGCTGAATGGTTCAATAAACAGATTAAAGTTAAAACATTAATAACTGGCAAAGGTATAGCACCATATCTACTGCCAAAGAAATTTAGATTAAAATGTGACGGTACATGTGATGAGTGTGATGTTGCAGCTAGTGGGAAAACATTAGCTGACCATACAGTCGACCCATCAGATCCATATATTTTAGATATGATTGATAGAACAAAACCTAAACTAAGAAAAATGCTTTTGTCATGTGCTGGTGTTGAATTTCCCTCCAAGTGTGCTGCGAAAATTGAAATACTTGAGACATTAAATCTTGAGTACTTACTAATGATTCCAACTATTGACTCAAAAACCAAACAATATGTAACTCGCTTTGGATTTTATCATGGTCATGGTTTATATGCTAACAGAGCATATGAAATGAAAGGCATCATCGCACCCAATCCAAAAGATCAGATAGCAACCTTCCTCTTCAGTGAGGCTGCACCAATTCAAAATGAAATTGAGACATTTCAACTTAGTGGGGAATTGAAAGATGCATTACGAATATTCAGACCAAATCAGCTAAACCACTTTGCTCATATAATGAACATTGCGGAATGGCAATCACGAAATATAACCAAAATATTTCGTAGGTCTGACTTACACATAGCCATAGACCTAGCATATCATTCAGTCCCAAGCTTTACATTCAACCGAGAGAATATACCACGTGGAATGATTGACATGTTAGTGCTAGGTGACACTCGTTGCGGAAAAGGTTTTGTTACAGAACGACTTCAAAAGTATTATGGATTAGGTGAGATTGCATCCGGCGAGAATTGTTCATTCGCAGGGCTCGTGGGGGGAGTTCAACAAATTAATGGAAGATGGTTAATTACCTGGGGCTTGATTCCACTGAATAATAAAAGGTTAGTTGTTATTGATGAAGTATCAAGTTTATCAGTAGATGATATAGGAAAGATGAGTCGTATTAGGTCAGAAGGTGTTGCTGAAATTAATAAGATTATTCGTGAGTCAACACAAGCAAATACACGATTGATTTGGTTAGCAAATCCTCGTAGTGGTCGTCCTATCATCACGTATAACACGGGTGTGGAGGCCGTGAAGGAACTCATTGGTGCGAATGAAGACATTAGTAGGTTCGATTTTGCAATCACTGTAGCTGCTAATGAAGTAGAGACTGAGATCATTAATTCAATTGCAGAATATGACACCTCAGACAGTGACAAATACTCACCTGAATTATGCAGAAGCTTATTACTGTGGATATGGTCCAGAGAAAATGACCAGATTAAATTTACTGATTCAGCTACAACTGCAATCATTAAAGTATCTCGAGAACTAGGTAATACATACTCAAGTACAATTCCACTAATCCAAATCGAAAACATTAGAATTAAAGTAGCAAAGATTGCTGCAGCAATAGCAGGTAGAACATTCAGTACAGATGCAAGTTGTGAGAATATTATTGTGAACAGCAAACACGTCCGATGTGCTGAGCAATTTCTTCAGCATATTTATACTAAGAATAGCATGGGCTATGACATGTTCAGCAAGACTACCATTGCTGCATCACAAATTGAAGATAAAGAGTTGATTGAAAAGATATTGAAACGTATGGCATATGATGAGAAATCCTCTGTTACTGGATTGATTGAGCTGCAACAAATATCACCTGATAATCTAAGCGACTATACTGGTGACCTTATGTCTGCAAAAATATTGATTGGTGAGTTAGTCAGAGCAAGATGTCTTGTTCGATATGAAAAGCAAAGTTGGTATATGAAGAATCCAGCATTTGCAAGCTGGTTAAAAGATTATAAGAAAAAGAAAGGTTACTAAAAATGGATTACTTAATTAAACAAGTTACTGATGTTATGCATGTTTTAATCGAGATTGATAGTGAGTTAACTGAAATTTCTATCGAGTCATATCATCGATTGGCATACCTCAGTTTGATAGAAACAATTGTTAGTGATATACGTAGTGCAATTGTTAGTAGAGAGAATATCCCAGATGAAGTATATAAGACATTGTTTGTAAAGATTGGTGCATTAGCAATGGGTATTTTGAGAAAAGAATACCATTTTAATAGTACAAGATTTGCTCAGTTCTTATTGAATAAGCATAAGCTGTACGGTCCGGGACCGTTTGAACATTGGGGACATATCTCTGCAATAGTAAGACTGGATTCAAAGATTGAAAGACTAAAAAACATCTTTAAAAATCCAGAGTTGGATGACCATGGTGAGTCATCAGTAGATACATTGAATGATATAATCGGTTATTGTGTTTTAGGTTATTACTTGAAAGGAGTAAACTAATGAATATAGACCATGTAAGCCCAGATGTGGACATTCCAGAAGGTGTGTTAATCAATCACATCTTTGACCATCAATTAAGATTGATGGGAAAGTACCATGACATTGAGACTAAGAATGGAATCAATTATCCAGAACCACCTTGGCATATTGATGATAGCAAAGTTCAACAGATCTTAAAAGATATGTTTTGGCGCACTACTGAAGAGATTGCTGAAGCAATCGAAGTTGTTCCAGATTTGGTTGGTAAAAATTGGAAAGAAACTTGGGATGCTGAAGTTATAATCAGGCATTTCTTTGAAGAACTTGCAGACTCATTGCATTTCTTAACTGAAGCTTCAATAATTGCAAACATAGATGCGGCTTTAGATTTGGAGCCGATACGAAAAGTCATAATTCATGATGGTGATGGAAATGCTAGAACCAATCATGATGTGGATGGAATCAAGAAGATCTGTGCTGATGTTATTTTTAATCTAGGATTGGCTGCAAACACACTGAAGAATAAACCATGGAAATCAACCCAAATGCCCACAGATGCAAATGATTTTAAAGTAAAGTTATTGCAAACATGGAAAGCAAATTTCTGGATGTGGTCTGAGCTTGGTTGTAGCATGAATGATGTGTATAGATTATACTTCAGAAAAATGCAAGTTAATTCTTGGAGACAAAAAACAAATTATTAGGAGAAAACTATGAGTAATGGACACTTAGTATCAGCAAGCACAATAACAAGTATGATGGTCAAGGCTACAAGGTATCACATGAATCATCCAGCGCCAGACTCAGTACTTGGTATTGAAACACATTTATTTGATACACTGCTCCAGGCTAAATCATGTCGATATGATTTTGATTTAGGTTTGGATATGTATTTGAATGTTGGTAGATGGTCACGACTGATAAAAGAATATGTTGATAAGAATGCAGTCGAACGATTCATTTTCCAAGCTCAGTATATACTTCAAGGCAATGCTCGTAAGGGTGCAGTGACTGAGATGAGGTTCAAAGATCCAATTCGTTCTGAGAAGAAACACAAGTGGGGTGGATGTTTAATGGGTGCAGTATTTAGAGGTGAACGTGGTCATGAGCCTACGCTTATATTTTATAGTCGTACTACATATCTTGGTTACATGGGTCAGCTTGATGCTGCTGTTGCATCTGTTTTAGCACGTATGATTAGTCCTAAGTTTTACAAAGAATTTAGGTTCAAGTGGTACATTGCTAACATGCAATTTCATTGCTTTAAAAGTCTCCCATATATGTACACCAGATCTGTCTTAGATAAAAAATTAATATATTATAATGATAATCGAAACGAAATTTCAAAATTACCTCCAACGTGGAGAGATGTTTTGAAGTGGTATATCAGGATGATAGATCATTATGAATTGCATGGTGAGCAAATGGTTGAGATAGAAAAATACGGTCCGTACAAAAGAGTCAAACGTAGATGGCTTGAACATCAAGGTGTATGGACTGATAAGATTCCACCATCATTACCAATAAGCAAATTAGGTTTTAGTAAAGCAGTAAATACATGGGAAGATAACTAATGGCAGTACAAGGTAAACATAGTAAATATGGAAAGCTTGTTACATTACTTGAGCAAGAAGCAAGATGTGAAGTGTTAGCTAGGCTGGGTCAATTTAACAAAGAAATCTATTGTAACTATTATGATGAGAAAATGTTTGTCATGGATAAGATAAGAAAGAAATTATTTGGAACATCTGACTTGACTGAGCTTGGACATATGTGGAATTTACCCATCGATGACTCAGGTCTGAAACCAAGAAAAAGCGTAAAAGGAAAAAGAAAAAGAAAAGGATTTAATTATGCTAGTACTGTCAAGAAAATTACATGAGAAAATAATCATCAATGGTAATATTGTAATTGAGATTGTCGACCGTAAAGGTACAAATTTTAAGATCGGGGTAACGGCACCAGCAGACGTTCCCATATTTCGTGAAGAATTACAGGATAAAATTGATAAAGAGAAAAGGAGTAACACATGAGAATTTACACTAATCTTCAAGATGCACTTATTGAGACTGAGAGGGATCTATATGAGATGGGTCAGTCGGTTCATCCACAGACTATGCAAGATAAGTTTGTTGGTGATGATCCAGATTACTTAACAAAAGAAATCCGTGGTTATGGGTTTAAGATTGTCAACTGGTCACCTGACAATGAAGCATTTATGAGAATATTCAAACACTTCTTTCAAACAGAAGAGAAAGCTCATAATGCTTTAACGTATATACTATCTGAGCTTCAAGACAGAACTGACAAAGGTCCAAGTAATCCAGGTAGAGCATATGAACATCGTAAAAATGTTTGGAATGAATTTATGCATAATGGTAAATTTGCATACACTTATTCTGAACGTATGAACCCACAAATCTTCAGAATTCTTGAAGAGCTCAAGCTTAATCCAGAATCTCGTCAAGGTATTATTAATATACATAGTAATATTAAAGCAGATAATAAATGTCGGATGGACTTGATGACTCATATAGTTAATCAAGGCGCTGATATTATAAACATGGGGGGCGTTTCTAGGATTCCATGCTCGATGTATTATCAGGTAATGATACGTGAGAGTAAGGTTGATTTGATATATACAATGAGATCTTGTGATTTGCTTGTCCACTTCCCAATTGACATTTCACTCGCTATATTATTGCAGGATTGGTTTGCTGATACGCTCGGACTTGAAATTGGAACTTTTACTTATTTTGTTGGAAGTTTGCATTCATATATGAAGAACCTTAAAGAGAGAGGAATATTCTAATGGATAGACCAAGCAGAGCATTAATTCATATGAAGACTGCTATCCTATGGAGTGAGCGGTCTACCTGTAAACGACCGGATAGTAAGATTGGATGTGTTATCACCAATAGTGAGATGACAAAGATTTTATCAATTGGTTACAATGGACCACCACGGAAATTACATAATGACTCATGTTCTAACGAACAAGGCAAGTGTGGATGTATTCATGCTGAGATGAATGCTATAGCAATGTGTGATAGCACATTAAAAGATAAGATAATATTTGTTACGAAAAGTCCATGTAGAGTCTGTGCTAGTTTGATTATTCAAGCTGACATTACTTATGTATTTTTCAATGATTACTATCGTGATAGCCAAGGCTTGGATCTATTGTATGAAGCTGGAATTAAGACCACACGTTTGGAGATACCAAGTGAATGAACAAGATAAAGTATATTGCCGTAACTGTCATTTCTATGAGCCTGATAAAGGGCCAATGCCCAGTACTCAAGTTCGAGATGGTGACTGTCGTATCGGTGCACCAGATCCAATAGCTGATAGCTGGGCAAGAGTAACTGACAATGGTTGGTGTGGTGATGGCATACGTAAATCAACATTAACAAAAGAAGAAAGTGATAATAATGGCTAAGAAAGAAAAAGAAAAAGTTAATTTCCATAGACCATGGTCTCAGAATCGAGGTTACTGTGGACATGATGACATAACTTATCATTGTAGTTTATGTCACGCAACATTACGTAATATGAAATTAGATCAACCTGGCTGTATATCAGATGAGAAATTTATTGATGGTTTTTAAAACCCACAATAAAATTTATCGATGAACACACAGAAGCATTACATGATACTATGGGAAGTTATGTTCCCATAAACCAAGTTGATATGATTATCGATGCTGCAATTGTAAGGTTAAGAAATAAATGAAAAAGAGAGATCAAGAATTTACTGAAAAGGGTAAAGGTGATTGTATGCGAGCAGTTCTTGCTTCATTATTTGGATTAGAACTAATTCAAGTACCGCATTTTCTTATGTTTAGTAATGAAGACTGGTTTAATGTGTATTATTACTTTCTTTATAGCTTAGGTTATGACTATTTGGGCCGAGGCAAACTAGATACTCATGACTTAGCTGAACAAGAAACTATTAGCCGTGGAATATCAGTGACAGTACCATCAAAAAACTTAGGTCCAGGTACTACACATAATGTTATTGTAAACTCTACTGGTATGGTTATACATGATCCACATCCGAAGAAAAATTATCAAGATGTTAATATCATATCAACTAATGAACTTATTGCTTGGGATATTATCAATAGAAGGAAGTAAAATAAAAAGTTTGAAAGGAAGTAAAATGGAAAAAACAAGATTAGAAAAGAAATTAACAGAGTTATTAAATTCAGAAAGTAGAGAACAAGATTCAGATACTCCCGATTTTATTCTTGCAGAGTTTATGATGCAATGTTTAGATGCATTTGAACTTGCTAATAATAAAAGAGAAGTATGGTATGAGAGAGAATCTATAACATAACAGAAATAGAATAAAATAGAATCCTATAATGAAATAACTGTCATGCATAAAGTTTAAAGGGTTAATATAATACGAAATCTTCAAGGAACTATAATTGCAGTGGACTGTGAAACTTCGGGGTTGAATCCTTATTCTAGTAGGTCAGATCAATATGGAAATGCTGTTGAAGGTGGGGCTAGAATTTTCTGTTGGGCATATATGACTGAGAAAGGTGAGTGGGGATATCACCAGAAGACGAAGAAAAGCATGAGATTTCTCAAGCGCCTTCTCAGCCAACCTGACAATACTATCATCTTTCACAATGCTAAGTTTGATTTGAAGATGATTGGTTTTGAAGGCATCGATGTTTTCAATTGTAAAGCAAAAGTTGAAGATACGCTTATCATGTCTAAGGTTCTGTACTCAACAACCCATTCACATTCACTTAAATATTGTGGTGAGACATACTTACATCGAGACATCGGTGATAAGGTTGAAATAGAAGACTGGGTCAAAGCTAACAAACGTGAGTACCTCAAGATCTATGGTCGACCACCAACATTCCAAGATGCTCCTGCGGACATTATCAAGGATAGAATCCTGTGGGATGTCGAAACAACTATCCTGTTATATTTGAAGTTGCAGCCTGAGGTGGCAAAAGTATGTCCTAGCTTGTATGAGACTGAACGTCAGTTATTATATGTATGTCTTGACATGGAAAACACTGGTGTGCTTGTTGACATTACTCGAGCAAAACAGTTACGAGATCAAGCACAAAAAGATCTGGACATATTATATCGAGAGTTAAATGATTTAGTTGCACCGTTGACTATAACTAGAAAAATCAAAGGTGTTGATACAAGAGAGAAAGTTGATACGTTCAATCCGGGTAGTTCAAAATGTCACCTACCAGCTGCATTCATAAAGATGGGCATTCAACTACGATATAAAACAAAACCTAAAAAAGGTAAGAAGGGTAGCACAAAGAAAAGTGGTGGTGGAAACTGGTGCTTTGATGAGTATGCAATGGTTCGATATGTATCAAAAGAATTAGCTGCTGTTATGAGAGAGTCCAGTGAACAAGGTTGGTCTGCAACTAAATTCCATGATGAAGTACATGCTGCAGTTAAGAAACATAAACTAAAGAAATCTGAACTACTGCCACCGTTGATATTAAAGTATCGTCAAGTCCAGAAGATGATTTCAACATATTATAATCATCTGGTTGAAGATTGTACTGAGCATTATGTTGGTCCAGATGGTAGAGAGTATGGAACATTACATTGTAAGTTCAATCAAAGCACCGCACTTACTGGAAGATTCTGTTTAGCAAAGGGTACACAAATACAAATTCCTGGGGCTACAAAAAATATAGAAGATGTAAAGGTGGGTGACTGGGTTTATTGTTATGATGATAACCTTAATCTTAAACTTAAAAAGGTTACATGGTCTGGAAAGACTGGTCATAAGAAAGTAATAAGGGTTCATTGGCAGGGTTCAGGTCATAAACATAGGGGCTATTTAGATTTAACTCCTGAACACCAAGTTAGATTAACATCTGGTAAATATGTAAAAGCTATTAATCTAAAGCCAATGGATCGTATTTTAGCATTACACCGAGACATGACTGCATATAAGTATAATAGAGTATATGTTACTGGACATGGTAATTATAGAGAAGCAAAACTGGTAAACCAACTTACAAATGATTGTTTTATGGACCATACACATCATAAAAATGGAATTAAGACTGATGATAGACCAGAGAATCTAGTTGGAATGACTCACTCAGAACACTCATCATTTCACAGTAGTAACATGTCAGAACATACTAAAAGGATTATTAGTAAAGCTGTTAAAAAACGTTGGTTAGACCCAGAGTATCGTCAAAATATGATACTACAACTTCAATGTAGAGACTATATAAAAATTTCTAAAGAAGAATTTGTAAGTGCTTTAGATGATTGTCAATGGCGAATACTTCTAGCTTGTAAAAAGTTAAAAATCAGTTATCCTGCTATGGTTAGGAGATTGAAGAAATGGGGCATTGATGCTAAAGAAAAAAGGAAAGAATATTCTAATTCGACAAATAAGAAAATTACCAAAGAATCAGTTGAATTAGCTAGGGAAGTACATGTTCAAAATGGGCAAAAAGCAGCACAGAAACATATTGGATTGGGATATTATAGCTTTAAAAAAGCACAAGAAGATTTTAGTTTTAATCCCATTTATAATCATGAAATCTTAAGTGTAGAGGATTTAAATAAAAAAGTAGATGTTTATGATATTGAAGTTGATGGTGAGCATAATTTTATTGCCAATGAACTATGTATACATAATTCAAGCAGCCGAATTAATCTCCAGAACATCCCCAGAATCCTCGGTCCGAGGGAAACAATTGTACCACGTAAAGGTCGAAGAAATTATCACTCTGACTATAAACAAGTCGAGATGAAATTCTTTGTTCACTTCTCAGAAGATGAAACTATGGCAGCTGCAATAAATGATGATATTCATTTGGCAGTAGCAGCTAATGTTTATGGTATGGATAAAGCTGATATTTCTAAGGAGCAACGTAAACGAGCAAAAGGTGTAAACTTTGGAATCATCTACGGTGCAGGTCCGGCGACAATTGCTGAAACATTAACCAAGAAAGGTTTACCAACTTCTGAGTATGAAGCTGATAGCTTCTGTGTTAATTATCATCGGCGATTCCCATCAGTTCGTAATACAACCAAAAAGTTAAAGAATGATTTGGTGAACAAAGGCTACATACAAAATCCATTTGGTAGACGTTATCATATTCCAAGCAAGACTGCATATAAAGCTTTGAACTATATGTGCCAAGGTACATCTGCTGATTTAATGAAGCTATCAATGGTCCGAATATGGAAATGGTTACGTGCTGGTAATTATAAAACTAAAATCATTATGACTGTACATGATGAGATTGTATTAGAAGTTCCACCATCTGAAGCAAAGATTGTTATGCCAAAGGTTATTGAGCTTATGGAAGACAAAACCTCATTCTTTGTTGAAATGACAGTTGATGTTGAAGTGGTTAAACGGCGTTGGAGTCAGAAAAAATCTGTAAATTTTTCTTAAAATTGAAACTTTTTAGTTGACAAATTCTAACTAATAGTGTATGATGTATTTTCATTAATAACGTAGATTTAGTTACTCGATGAGCACGGTAATTAAATCAGAAATTAACTTGCTCAAGAGTGGAGTTTATTGTAATGGCAACAAAGAAAAAAGTAACTAAGAAGAAAACGGCCAAGAAGGTAGAGAAGAGCACTTCTAAGAAAGCTACGAAGAAAACTGCAGTGAAGAAAACTGCTAAGGTAAATCCGTTAGCCGGACTTACTGCTGAACAGCTTTTGAGGAAACTGAAGGCTTCAACTGATGCAGTTGAGAAGCGACAGATTCGCGCTCAGCTTCGGAAGATCGGACATACCGGTGGTCTCCGTCAGAAGAAGTAACCCACACCAGACAGTGTTTGTTCCTTTTCACTGTCTGGACTGGGTTACTTAAGATGACAATTTTTTGAATGGATTTAGAGAAAGGATGTACCGATGGGAAAGCGAAAAAAGTTTAATATTGACTCACGAGTCTTAGCAGTATTTGATGGTGAAGAATATGAAGGAGTCATTGTTGAATTACATGGCAAATCAAAAGCAGTTGTATTATTTGATGATGGCGAAACTATCAAAATTAAAATTAATGACTTAGAACTTATTGATTTTGATGAGCGAAAATATAAAAAAGAAACAAAGAAAGATAAACAAACTTCACCCAACATTGGATTCAATCAACATAATATAAAGTGGGATGGTAATCATGTAAACTTTCGATTCAAAGCAGAAGGTGCAGAGTTTCATGGTTGGTGGCGTAAAACTGCAATGGGTGAAATTCCAGTATATGCTATAGACTTATATGTCTCAGTTGATAATAAACAATATAATGTTGAGTGTATGAATTACCATGAGAATGATCCACGTGAAGATGCATACTCATTAGACTCAGATATATGTGCTGCTGCTAACAAATGGTTTTATTACAAATGTGGTGGTGATCTTGATTCAGTTAAAGACTTACAACTCAGAGCTGATAAACCAATGATTCGTATTAAACGGCTTGAAACAATTGATTCACTCATTGTCCGATTGAAAGAGTTCCGACAGACTGCAATACGATGTGGAGGACAACGAACGATTATTCTCAATGGTGATGACGAAGAGAATGATCCATCTGGGGGTATGAGAATTCAGATTAATCTAACAAGTCAAGCATTATTACTTGAGGGAAGAATACCACCAATTATGGGTGGTATGGCTTTAGACCATGCAACACTACCAAAGAAAGAACAACAAGCTGCACGTAAAGCAAAACAAACACCAGTTGACCAAGGTAGTATTGATGAGTTAACTGACAGATTAAAAGCATCAACTGATAAACGAGAGAAACGAAAGATACGAGCAACACTTAGAAAACTTGGTCATGCTGGTGGAGCTCGGGGTCAGTAATATGGGTAGACGAATTAAGAAAGATGTTAAATCAAAAGTATTAGCAAATGATATAACTCATTTAGGTGCTAAGTATAGTAAAGATGGCCAATATTTAATACTTACAATACCAGTTAATGATGTTCCAAAGGTATCAAAGACTGGTCAGTCATTGCTCATTGCATCATCATGTGGTACCCGAGTTGTTGATATTAAGTTTAATGGGTATCGTATGCGAGC
>Ga0307928_10001197_pt1 | contig 19695 bp, 28 predicted proteins | sample AceLakmetagen232_FD_201815 | JGI IMG/M metagenome (GOLD analysis project Ga0307928, IMG submission 201815) | Saline water microbial communities from Ace Lake, Antarctica - #232 | ecosystem: Environmental > Aquatic > Non-marine Saline and Alkaline > Saline | place: Antarctica: Ace Lake... | reverse complement strand
TAAAACAGTGATTGATGATTCTATTAATTGTGGTGTGGCTTGTGCTGATTACTTATTGATTTTTAGAAAACACGGAAAAAATGAAGTACCTATATCCCATCCAACAGGGTTAGATTGTTATCATGGTGAACGACAAATTCCAAGTGAGTTAGCTATGTTCAAAAATTATAAAGGCAAGCAGACTAAAAATAGATATTCACATTGGATATGGCGTCAGTATGCTAGTTCATTTTGGGATGATATCAGAATAAAAAATGTATTACCATATAAAGAGGGACGTGATGACGACGATGAAAAGCATGTTCACCCTTTACAACTGGATGTGATAAATCGTATAATTGCACTTCGAACAAATCCTAACGAGGTGGTTTTCACTCCATTCATGGGAGTGGGTTCAGAGGTTTATGCAGCATTAAAAAATAATAGAAGGGCCATTGGTATCGAATTGAAACCATCTTATTACAAACAAACATTAAAAAATATTAGATACATAAAGGAACAAAAGAAATTATGAAGAATGATAATTTGGAATTATACAAAAGGCATAGGCCTAAAAAATTCAAAGATGTGATAGGGCAATCATCGGCTCTAAAATCCCTAGCATCTATGATTGAAAAAGGCAAAACACCCCATGCCATTATGTTAACCGGGCCGAGTGGCTGTGGTAAAACAACTTTGGCGAGGATAATAGCCAATAAGTTGAAATGCAACAAACATGACCTGAAAGAAATTAACTCCGCTAATTTCAGGGGTATTGATACTGTTAGGGAAATACAAAGACAAGTAGGCTTAGCTCCTATACATGGAAAATGCCGCGTGTGGATCATAGATGAAGCCCACAAAATGACTCCGGATTCGCAGAACGCCATTTTGAAATTGCTGGAAGATACACCCTCCCACGTTTACTTTTTCTTATGCACTACTGAGCCACAAAAGCTATTGAAAACAATACACACAAGATGCTCAGAAGTTGCTGTCAAAAGTTTAAACGATGGTGATATGAAAAAGTTACTATCAAACGTATTGGCAAAAGAAGAAAAGAAATTACCGAAAAAAGTAATTGAAAAGATAATAGATAATAGTGAAGGTTCGCCCCGCAAAGCCCTTGTTTTCTTGCATCAAGTAATCGACATAGGGCCAGATGAAAATGATATGATGGAAGTAATTCAGCCACCTTCACTAAAAGTTGATTCAATTGCAATAGCAAGGGCATTATTAAAACTATCATGCTCTAGTAAATGGGGTGAAATGGTAGCAGTATTAAAAGCATGTGATTTAAAACAGGCCGAAAGCATTAGACGATTGGTGTTAGCGTACACACAATCGGTTATGCTGAGTGGAAATAAAGGATTGGCTGATAAGGGCTTTGTTATCTTAAATGCCTTTAGAGAGCATTTTTACGATTGTGGTGCTGCTGGTTTAATCATTGCCTGTTATGAAGTAGTAGTTGGTGAATAAAAATTATTTTATTTTGTTTAACAAAAACGGCAAGAAAAACCGATAATATAGTAGTGAGATAAAAAAATGATAAATAAGAAAATAAATACTCAGTTATAATGTGTTACCCATACAGGATGTTAGTTTTTACTAAAAAGGAAATAAAATACTCCATAACAAAGTGTTACCCAAAAGAGTGTTTAGTTTTACCAGAAAGGAAATAAAATACTCAGAATAAAAGTGATACCCAGTATTTTTCTTAGTTTTTACTATTTTAAGAAAGGAAATCAAAAATGATCACAACTACCAACAAAGAAGCAGAAAAACAGACAATTGAATGGGCAAAAGAAATAGTAGCCCATCACACCAAATTAGAAGATCAGAAAAACCAATTGTGTAAATTGGTCTTTGGCAACAAACAACTAATAAAAGAAATTACTAAACAAGCGGTGACAGATTATTGTTTGAATTATATCTACAAGGCAAGACATGCAGTAGTAACAAAAACTCATGAGGCTTGTAAAAGTAAATACGCCCAAATCAAAATGAATAACGGTATTCGAAGCCAAGCAATAACACAAAGTATTCTAAACACATACCCTTGCGGCGATAAGGTTATTGGTGATTGTACTTTTGCAGAAGTCAAAGCACAAATGGAATTACACAAAGCAAATGCGATAGGCAACCAGATAAAAGCACATATACTAGGGGCTATTGCAAAACTAGGAAAGCCGACTGAAATTGTACGTAAGAAAGTAAGTGAAAAACAAATACAAAAAATCATAGGTACAAAAGGAAAGAAAGCAGGATAAAAAATAAATACTCACTCCGCACGTGTTACCCATGCGATGAATTAGTTTTTACTAAAAATGAAATAAAATAAAATACTCACATAAAATATGCTACCCATTGAGTTTTTACTAAAATGAAATAATACTCAGAATGTTGTTGTTGCCCACAAATGATATTAGTTTTTTTTAATCAAGGAGCAAAAAATGAAAAACGAAACCCCAGTATCGAAACTGAAAGAGAGTCAAAGAGAACGAGCATCAATTATAAAAATAACTAATGCTCAGAAAAGCCAGATAATCGCATACATTGCCAGACACCTTTGTTATGGTACTGAATTGCCTGAAACCAAAAGAAAAGCGGTATGGGAATTTGCTGAAAAGATGTACAGTTCAATCGCAAAAGACAAGAAATTAGAAAAGTACAGTACAGCCGTCGCAGAAATATGCAAAATCCCGATACAAGATGTTATAGATATTTGCAAAGTACCGGTACTCGCAGTAGAAACTTCTATAACAATGTTGAAAGATCAGCGTACAGATATAGAAAAAACGATGGTATCATTTGCTAAATTGTTGCCTGTATATGATTGGTGGATTTCTATGAGAGGTAGAGGTGCTATGGGCTTGGCAATCATAATAGGCGAATCTGGTGACCTGTCGAACTACAGCACCCCCGCTAAGCTATGGAAGCGTTTCGGCTTGGCTGTTATCGATGGTGTGCGACAAGGCGGCTTACCTAAAGGCTCAGCAGCCGAGGCGTGGATATCTCACGGCTATTGTAAACGGCGAAGATCGGTACTTTGGACTATAGGTGATAGTTTGATGAAAACTAACGGCAAAGACGGATTTTATAAACTATTGTATAACGAAACAAAAATAAAAGAAGCAGCCAAACTATTAGAAAAATGGATAGCCGATGGAAAAGAAAAAGAGACATTCAAACCATTACATTCACACAGGCGGGCACAACGCAATATGGAAAAAAGATTGTTACGTCATTTATGGAATAAGTGGAATGGAATTGAAGATACTGATTTTGTAAATATGAAGGAGGCAGGATAAAAAATAAAATACTCTTATGGGTCTTGTTACCCATACGAGGAATTAGTTTTTACTAAAAGAAAACAATACCCCATGACAAAATGTTACCCAAAAGAGTGTTTAGTTTATTTTATTTTGTTTAACAAAACCAAAGAGAAAAACCGATAATAATATAGTGAGAAAATAATACTCAACTTCTATTTGTTATCCAATAGAAAGATTAGTTTTTACTAAAAAGGAAATATTTTACTATGAAAAAAAGCAAACAAGAATTCGATTTTTTTAACATTGACCAAAATACATTAGATACTGAATGGGTAGCACAACCAAAAGTATTTTATGAGTACGCTATTAAGTTAGCCGATGCACGAAGAGATTTAGAACAAAGTAAGGCGGCATTAGATGTTGTGAGGGCTGAATTGGATTCAAAAATAAGAATAAATCCAGATAGTTTTGGCGTGTTAAAAGTGACAGAAACAGTAATTTCTAATACAATAATTACACAAACAGGATACCAAGACTCATTAGATGATATGCTCACAGCTAAACATAACGTAGATATACTACAGGCGGCGGTTAATGCACTGGACCACCGCAAGAGTGCCCTTGAAAGGCTTGTGAGTTTACACGGGCAAAACTATTTTTCAACTCCCAAGGCACCAGACGAGGCCGGAAAGGAAATAGCACATGACATAGAGAAAAAAAGTGTAAGAGGCAAACGACGACGCAGGAGACCCGAATAAAATGAAATTATATTGGATTATTACAGTTAGTTTATTGGTGTGTATAATATTGCCGGTGTTGGCTTTTTTATGTGCCAAATTTGGAGCATGTGGATACTTCAAAGCCAAACGACTGGACAAGAAAATGAACAAGGAGTAAATTTAGATGGCAAAGCGTAAAAAGAAGACAACAAAGAAACGGGCATCCGCTGCAAGTGCTGCAAGGCGTAGGGCGGAAAGTCATAAGGGTGTGTTTGATCGCACTACTATTGATTTGCCTGATGGTGTCAATATGTATAGTATTGAAGATGCCAAAAAGCCAAAGCGTTTAGATATACTAGCGTACCCAGTAGGCGAAGGCAATCCATATGCCGATGTAGGTGAAATGCACTATGAACGAACGTATTATGTTCATAAAGGCATTGGCCCGGACAATAAAAGTTATGTATGCCCGGCCAAGACTGCTGGCTTGAAATGCCCCATTTGTGAATACCGAGCCAAGCTCGCAAACGATGACGATGCCGATGAAGAAACAGTAAAGGCATTGGGACCAAAAGAGCGTCAGTTATTTAATGTGATTGATACCAAAGACAGGGAAAAAGGTGTCCAAATTTTTGAAATATCCTACCACCTTTTCGGTAAGAAGTTGGACGCTCAAATTAAAGATGCCGACGAAGATGATGGCTATGAAAGTTTTGCCGATGTTGATGGTGGCTTGACTTTGAAAATTGGTTTCACTGAAGAGCATTTTGGCAAAGCCAATTACTTTGAATGTTCTACCATCAATTTCAAACAGCGTACAGAAGAATACGTTGATGACATCATTGACGAATTGCATTGCTTAGACGATATAATCAAAATCTTATCGTATGATGAATTGAAGGCAATTTTATTGCAGATCGAAGATGATGATGAGCCGGAACCGACCAAGAAAAAGAAGACTAAGAAAACGGCTAAAAAGAAAACCAAGAAAAAAGAAGCAGAGCCGGAAGATGATGATGATTTTGAAGATGACGAAGATAACGATGATGATGATTTAGAAGATAACGATGATGATGATGATGATTTAGAAGATGACGATGACGATGATATGACTACTGAAGAAGAGCCAGACGATGACGATGACGATGACGATGACGATGACGATGACGATGACGATGACGATGACGATTGGGATGATGATGATGAAGAAGAAGATGAGCCCAAACCATCTAAGAAAAAGGCTAAAAAGAAAGCCACTAAAAAGAAGACGGCCAAGCGTAAGAAGAAGTAATTTTATATAGCCTTGATTGGGATGGCATGGTGGCAATTACTTCTAACCCTCTATCGGATAAGCCCACCATGCCATCCTTTTATAATAAAAAGATAAAATGAAAACGGATAAAATAAAAAAAGCGTTGACAAAAAAGACAACAAAAAGGGGTATTAAAAACAGTGACTATCTCAGCACTGGCAGTACCTTATTAAACCTCGCCTGCTCAGGTAAAACAATCGGTGGTTTCGTAAAAGGTAAGTATTATTTCTTTGTCGGTGATTCTGCTAGTGGCAAAACATTTCTATCATTGACTTGTTTAGCAGAAGCATCCATCAATAAAAACTTTGATGATTATCGTTTCATTTACGACAACGGCGAAGATGGTGCGTTGATGGATATGGAAAAGTTTTTTGGTAGTGATATGGCAAAAAGATTAGAACCGCCGGAAAGGGCATTTGCTCAATCCGGCCATGAGGCTGCTGTTTATTCAACTACCATAGAAGAATTTTATTATCATATTGACGATGCAATCAAAAGCAAAAAATCATTTATTTATATACTAGATTCGATGGACAGTTTATCAAGTGAGGCCGAGCATTCAAAATTTGAAGAAACCAAAAAAGCACATAAGACTGGAAAACAAACCACTGGAAGTTATGGTGATGGGAAAGCAAAGAAAAATTCATCAGGTATAAGACAGTTACTTGAACCATTAAGAAAATCAGGATCCATTTTGATTATCATTAACCAGACAAGAGATAATTTAGGTTTTGGCTTTGAAAAGAAAATACGTTCAGGTGGTAGAGCGTTAAAATTTTATGCCTGTTTGGAAATATGGAGTTCAATTAAAAGCAAAGTCATTAAAACTATCAAAGGCAAAAAGCGACAGTTAGGTATAAATTGTTTAGTACAAGTGAAGAAAAATAGACTTACAGGACAAGAAAGAAAAGTGATGATGCCCATCCATCATTCACACGGCATTGATGATATTGGTAGTTGTGTTGATTATTTAATAGAAGAAAGGCATTGGCAACAAAAAGGCAAAAAAATAAATGCTGTGGAATTAGAATTGAAAAGCACAAGAGAAAAGATAATTAAACATATTGAAAAAGAAGGCTTGGAAAAAGATTTACGAATGATTGTTGGTGATGTGTGGCAGGAAATAGAAATTGCATGTGCTGTAAAAAGGAAAAATAGATATGAATAGAGTCTGGTTAATTTTGGATTGTAATTATTTGTGTCACCGGGCAAAACACGCTATGGGCAATTTAGAATTCAATGGCAATGCAACCGGCGTCATTTACGGATTTCTACATGACATAATAAACCTCCAAGAAATGTATGATACCAAATACACAATTTTCACTTGGGATTATGGTAAAGGATTACGACAAAACATAAACCCTGAATACAAAGCTAAACGAAGAGAAAAAGAATATACCGATGATGAATTAAAATTCGAACAAGATTTTAGAGAACAAATGGAATTGCTTAGAACTGAATATTTGAAAGAGATAGGATTCAGAAATATATTTTTCCAAAAAGGATATGAAGCCGATGATGTTATAGCTTCCATTTGTCATAACTTACCCGATGGAGATACCGGTGTTATTATTTCAGCAGACCACGACCTATATCAATTATTGACTGTTTCCGTGTCAATGTATGCCCCTCAACTTAATAAAAGAATGACCAAGAGTAAATTTATCAAAGAATTTGGTATCTCCCCTTGTCAATGGGCACAAATCAAAGCATTGGCCGGTTGTTCGTCTGACAATGTTATTGGGATTAAAGGGGTGGGTGAAAAAACAGCAATCAAATATATGCTGAAAACATTAAACCCAAAAACAGTAGCACATAAGAAAATACAAAAACAAAAAGAAGCAACAATAAAAAGAAATTTACCTCTTGTAGAATTGCCATTTAAAGGAACAAAAACATTCAAATTAAAAAAGGATGTAATATCAAAAGACGGTTGGAAATCAGTATGTGAAAAACTAGGATTTGACTCAATAAAAGATATTGATTTAAGACGTAGGAGAAAACGGAAATGAAAGATTTCTTTTTATTATGGTTTTTAACTGGTGTATTGAGTTATCAAGTAAGTCTTTTATTGGATTGGTACATCCTTAAATTAAAAAATTCATGGAATGTTCGCTTCTGTATTGCTGCAATGTTACTTGGCCCAATCAGTGCGGGATGGGTACTGAAATGTATTGCCCAGCAAATACTTTATAGATGCACACATAAAAATAAACGGAGAAATAAAAATGGCTAAGGGCAGTTCTTTTGAACGTGGTATTTGCAAACTACTATCCGAGTGGTGGACATACAATAAACGCCAAGATGTGTTCTGGCGTACCGCTGGTAGTGGAGCAATGGCCACTACACGCAATAAAACAAACCAAAGAGCATTTGGCCAATACGGAGACATACAAGCCACAGACCCCATAGGACAGCCATTGATAGATTTATGCTCAATCGAATTGAAACGGGGTTATTCTAAATTCACCTTTGCCGATTTATTAGATAAAATGCCCACGGCAAAAGAACAGATGTATGAATTGTTTTTTGAACAAGCGTATGATGATAGCATAAAAGCCGACGTTCGGTATTGGATGTTAATTGCTAAACGGGATAGACGTGAAGCATTAGTTTATATTCCTATAGAGTTTTTCAAAGCATTGAAAGCTAAAGATTGTAATCTCACAAAATGTTCGTCTTATGCTGTAATAAAAAGTGGGGCAATAAAAGTTTTTGTAATTCCATTGCATGGATTTTTATACCATGTAAAACCAAACGATATCAAAACTGTATTAGATTTAAAGTGGGCTCCTCAAACAATAAAACCAAAAAAGACTAGTAAAAAACCAAGCGATTATGAAACAGCCCAAATATTCAAGTGCGTAAATTGTGAAGAAGATGCGGTTTCACTTTGTGGTACTGGTTGGCAATGTGGTGAATGTGGCACATACTACAGGAATTCAGAATTAGGATTATAGAAAAAGAGAATCATGAGTAAAAGAAATTGCCCAATACAAAAATGCGAGTGCGGTCATACGGATTTTGTCTTTCACTATTCCCGAAAAGGTCGGAATCATTGGCACTGTAGGAAATGCAGAAAGGAATACGATCATCCAGTAGAAATAGATAATAAATGGCAATCAGAAGCGGCATTTCAATTAGGGATGTATGAAAAATAATGAAAAAATCAGAAGCAATAAAATTATATGAATTGATTGAAAAGTGGACTAGGGCGGAAATAATGGCACGTTTTGGTGAATATTCTGGTCTTGGTTTTGCTGATTATTACCAATTAAAATTAGATTTTGAAAATGAAATACGCAGATTGGTATTTAAAACCGATAATATAGTAGAGCTCGGAGAAAAATGGAAATTATTAGAAACTGAAAGACAAAAAATACGAAAGAAGAAAAGGAAAAAATTATGAGAGACAAACTGATTATAATGATGGTTGTAGCTATTATCTTCAACACCGTAATCAATTTAATCCAAGACATCAAGATTAACAAAATAAGAACAGAACAGAAAATGGTTTTGAAAGAAAAACTGAGTACCCAGTTACTTCAATTAGAAATCAAAAATGCCCTTGATAATACTACTTATGCCGTCGAACCAACTGGACCAACTTACGAAGAAAAAACTTTCTTTGTGACTGCATACTGCCCTTGCGAGAAATGTTGTGGAAACTTCGCCGATGGTATCACATCAAACGGACATAAAATAATTGATGGTGATAGGTTTGTTGCTGCCCCTAAATCTTTTGCCTTTGGTACTATAATGGATATACCGGGTTATGGTACTGTAGCAGTAAAAGACAGAGGCGGGGCAATCAAAGGGAATAAATTAGATGTCTTTTTTAACACACATCAAGAAGCGTTAAATTGGGGTGTTAAGAGACTAACCGTAACAGTGTTTTACAATTAGAAATATATTATGCTTACTTTCTTTGAATTTTGCCAGAGGTTTAATAAACCAGACCAATTGAGAACCGACACCCTAACTTTTACGATTAGTGAATTAAGAGAAATAAAACGTGATATAGAAGAAATAAAACGTGATATAGAAGAAATTAACTGTGAGCATTCGGATGAGTTAGAAGATGATTGAAAAACTACAAATTAAAAACTTTCAAAGGCACTCAAAATTAGATATTGATTTCGATGAGTGCGTCACGACCATCGTTGGGCCGAGTGACCGGGGAAAAAGTTCTGTCATTCGTGCCTTGCGGTGGATTATACAAAACAAACCTGCCGGGGCTGATTTTATAAAAGAGAATACGGAACAAGCAGCCGCCCGTATTTTTATTGATGGCCATATTGTTGCAAGAATCAAGGGCAAAAAGAATTCATATAAACTTGATAAGAATAAACCATTGTATGCCTTTGGAACAAATGTCCCTGAAAATATAGCATCTTTATTAAACATATCGGACATAAATTTCCAGCAACAACACGACAAGCCTTTTTGGTTTTCAGAAACATCCGGGGAAGTTAGCAGGCAATTAAATAAAATAATCAATTTGGAAGTAATTGATTCCACCCTATCAAAACTCGACAGTATGAAAAGAGATAGCAAACAAAAAACTATCATCATACAAAAGAGAATAACCAATTATAAAGAACAGGCAAAAGGGCTACTTAAATACAAAGAAATAGATGTTAAACTAGGTAAATTAGAAGCCCAACAAATCAAACTCAACAAAATCACACAGAACGCCGCTCTACTGGCCGATATGATAAAAAAGGCCCAAAGGTACTCAGCCACAAAGAAACGCTGTCAGGGGCTTGTTTTCGTAGGAAAAACAGCAGTTAAAGCGGGTGACAGCTACCTAGATATACAATCAAGGCTAAATACCCTTAAATACCTAATATCTGAGGGGCAAAAACAGCATGACATTATTGCAAATAAACCACCATCAATAAAATATTTACAAAAACTCAAAGAAAAAACCGATAATATAGGTAGCAAGGTAAAACGATTAGAGGAATTATTGACGATTGTGGTTAAACACAAAGACAGGAAAAATAAAGCGTTGGCAGTAATATCAGAAAAAACACAAGAAATTAAAAAAGTGATAGGAAAAAGGTGCCCATTATGTCAAAGCCCAATCCAAAACCAATAGCATTATTTGTGGCAGATATTCACTTATCATTACGACCTCCAGTATGGCGTTCAAATGAACCCAATTGGCTTGAAGCTATGAAAAGACCTTTGGAAGAATTACAAGAACTTAGAAGGAAATTTGAGGTGCCCATTATTTATGCTGGTGATATATTTGACAAGTGGTATGGTGCCCACCAAAGTGCAGAGCTTGTAAATTTTGCTATTAAAAATCTACCGATTGGTTATGCCATACCGGGCCAACATGATATGCCTAATCATAACATAGATGAAATTCACCGGAGTGCATACCATACTTTAGAAATGGCAGAAATAATTATGATTGTAGGGGAAGAAGGTTTAATTTTACCTAATTCGCTTATCAGTGTTTTTGGATTTCCTTTTGGAACCACTATAGAAAAAGTGAGTGTGGAACAAAAGGCTTGTAAACTTGAGGATGATATTTATATTGCCGTTGCCCATGAATATGTTTGGATAAAAAATAGAAGTTATCAAGGGGCACCAGACGAAAATAAAATAACAAATGCCCGGCAAAATTTAGATGGATATGATATCGCCGTTTTTGGTGATAACCATATCGGGTTTCAAACAAAGATACGCGATACAACTATATGGAATTGCGGTGGGTTCATGCGTAGGAAATCCGATGAGGTTGATTACAAACCACGCATCGGAATTTTATATGATGATAAAACAGTCAAGCCCCATTATTTAGATACTAGTAAAGATATATGTTTAGCAACTATTGATATAAGTAAAGAAGAACACGACCTTGATTTTACTCAACTAATCAAAGAATTAGAAACATTGGGTGATTGTGGTTTAGATTTCAAAGAAGCCATGAAACAATATATTGCATCAAAAAATGTTAGTAAACCAGTGGCAACTATTCTATATGAGGCTATGGGCATATGATATTAAATAAACAAACGAAGTTATGTATGAAATTGATTGTAGAGAAAGTGAAGGCAGAATGTGCCTGTTGGGCGTATGTAATAAAAGCAGCAGCAAGACAAAATAAGATAATAAAAATAAAAAAACAAATTGAAAAACTATTGAAGGAAAAAGAAAATGGCAACAGCAGTAGAACAATACACAAAACTAAAGAAGGAAGTTGATACAGCAACTGAGCAAGTAGCAAAGGCCGAAGGTGCTTTAGAACAAATTGCTGCTTCTCTTAAAAAAGAATTTGCTTGTGAAACCTTAAAACAAGCAAAAGAAAAATTGAAACAATTACAAAAAGAAGAGAAGGATAGTTTAGAAAAGTTTGAAGATGACATAGAAAAGTTTGAAGATGAATGGGAAGATGACGACGATGCAGATTGAAATAATACGAAAAAAAGTAAATGAAAAACTATCTGATTTGAAATCCCTTCAAACAATGATTGAAACTGAAGAGGGTGATTTAGCAATAGAAACACAACACTCTAAAGATATTGAAATATCTCAAACTATAGCCCAAAACGTATCACAAATCATACAACAAAAAGCCCACCACCAAATTGCCGGGGTAGTGTCAACTTGTTTAGAATTGGTATTTGGTAAAGGTGTTGGCTTTAAGATAAACTTTGAACGCAAACGAAATAGAACTGAAGCAGTATTAACAATCATAAAAGGTAAGAGGGAAGAGACAGACCCACTCAATCAGGATAGCGGTGGCGTTGCCGAAGTTGCCGCTTTCGCTTTGCGTCTTGCTTGTATTTGTTTATCAAAACCACACGCCCGAAAAGTTATGTTATTAGATGAACCTTTCAAAAGTGTCCACTCTTTAGCCTATCGAGAAAATGTTAGTGATATGTTATTGCAATTATCAAAAGATTTTGGAGTGCAGATGATAATGGTGACTGGTGTGCAAGAATATAAAATTGGGAAGGTTGTGGAGTTATGACGCCTAAAGAAATAAGTAATATGGAACAAGCCTCTGCTGATATACGCACTCATTTTATCCCACTATTAAAATCATTTTATGATGGTTGTATTGGAGAAGGATTTGATAAAGACCAAGCCCTGACTTTAACGGTTGGATATATGAAAATGATATTTGAATCGACGGGTGGGAAAAAGGAAGAATAAATGACGATAGAAACAATATATGAAATAGGTTGTGATCAATGTGGACAAGGGCATCATTATAGTACTAGCATAAAATACTCAGAAAAATGCTTTCGTAAAAGTGGGGGTATTGTAACTAGTGATGGAAAACATTTCTGCGATAAAGAATGTTATAAAAAATACAAGCAATCAGAAAGAAATAGGAAGGCATCCAAATTTTAGAGCGGCAGTTCACTTTTGGAAAGGATTTGGGTGCCTCCCGTTAATCTTAATCTTCAAAAAATTCACGGTAACAGTGAATGAATTCTAGTGAACGTTGATCGGACAAATACAATTTTATATTGTCTGGATTTTCTTTTAATCTTTCCAAAATATTCTGACAGAAAAAATGCCCTTCCATTTCCTCTTTACAATCTTGTATGATACTTGCCCACGACCGTTTTTGTATATGTAAAACGGAAGCCGGTCCATAAACAACACTATCAGGATTTAAAGCCTCAAAATAATAAGCCCCCCAAATATCGCACATCCTACCTGTATATGGAATTGAAATTAAATCCTTTAATGCTTTCCTAGCTACAAAAGTATTTTGCATATTGAAAGGGCAGAACATCGAATTTGAACTGAACTTATTTTTGTATGGGTCATTGAAAACTATATTGGAATTTGGGTACACCATCCTATTGAAAGCATCGGTGTCCGGGTCACCATCCCATAAATCAGCTTGTACTAAAATTTTCTTTTTCAAAGTCTTAATTTCATATGCTTCGTAATGACATTTTCTCAAACTAACTTTATGAATTGGAAAACCCCGATGCCATAAATGAGAATGAGAAGTAACTGATAACGGATCAAATACTAAATTATTTGTCTGGTATTCTTTCACCTCTACCGATTTATCAAAGACGACATTTTGGCCCCAATCTTTATATGGTATATTATCGTCATCAACCATAGCGACAATATCCGCACCTTGTTGATAGGCATATAAAAATCCCAAATTCCTTCTGTCCACGTTATTCCAACCTAAAATAGAAGATAGCTTTGGATATAGGGCTTCTTGTTCTTTACAAGACATAAAATGCCCGTTTTTTAATTGATAAGGCGTAGGTGTCTTCTTGTCACCAACAACAACTAAATTCCAATCTTTCATTTCATCGAATTTGGATATGGCTATTGTTTTTAAATTAACACTTGTGACTACAATATACTTTTTCATAAAAAATTTAATCTCCTATCATTTAATATATCTTCGGCTGTTTCGTGGTGACGAAAAAATTTACAATCCACTTTTTTGCAATCGTCTTTATCTATAGCTTTTATTTTTTCAATGTGATTTTCATTCATCCAAAATTCTTTGATGGTGGTTTCTATCATATTACCAATACAATGATTTTTTCTATAATAATAATAACAACATAGGTAAACATCACCATTATAATCAACCACTGTATGTAAAGGATTGAGCCAACATTGTGGAATTTCTTTTTGGTATGGGATAACCCAAGACCTAACAAATCCGGGATTCTCATCTTGTGAAGCAATAAATAATTTGACTCTTTCAGATTCTTTTTCCTCAGCAGTTAATTCTTCTGGTTTATGACGTAAAGACTTAAATTGAACCGCATCCACGCCAAACCGCTTACCCAATATTATAGCATTACGATAATGATCAAACCCGGACAAACGTTTGCTCACAGAAAACTTTAACGATATTTCACATTTGGACTTCAATTGTTTTCTTCGACTAATCAACAAGGACAGATTGGCTAATACTTTATGCCAATGAGAAGGGTTCACCCTTTTATAATCGCAGTACGTCGCCATGTCGCTTGCTTCTAATGATATTCGTATATACGTTGCTGTTGTTAATATTTGATTGATCTGGCTGTCTGTAAGCAACGTTCCATTTGTAATCAAACCATAATCACATTCATTATGATTTATATACTTCCACAACTCTTCAATATACGGTAAAGAAAGGGGCTCACCACCACCAGCAAAATCAAAACCACGTACACCCAATTTTAGTAATTGATGAACAATACTAAAATGATCGACTTTAGACATTATAGATGAATCTAATACATCTTGATAAGCACATCCTCTACAATGTTGATTACATCTATTGGAAGTATGAAGGTCGGCAAATCTAGGAAAAACCTTTTCGCCAGCTTTCAATTTTAAAATGGATTCATAATGACTTAAAATATTAGGATGAGACATGATTAAATTTGGTTTCCTTTCTACCACAACCTAAAAGTTCATTTATTTTATTAACTATACCTATTCTTTTTTTATTAAAATCTCTTATTTGTAAAGCTCGTGAACCTACTTCCGCTTTTCCCAAATCACCTTCTTTACCTTTCCTTATATCTGATTCTAAATTCCATATATCGGTATTTACCATCTGTAATTCGCATAATAAAAACAATAACTCAGCAGGTAGATTGTTATTATTAATGATGCCTTTGTACTCTTGCAAGCGATCCAAATAATTCTTATTATCAAAATGTGACTTTCTCAATACAATAGTAAATCTATCGAAAAATTCGCCTGGTGATAACAATTCTGTTTTAAATTTTTGTTCCATATCATCTCCACATAGTAGGTAAGGGTACTTTACCTGAAACATATTTAGTATATAATCTTTGATTATGTTCTTTAGCCCTATTCCAACCTTCATCAAATTGTGTATCTGTTTTATGTTTTAAATGAATTCCTATAAAAGCATTCGTCGTTTCAAACCGATGTAAAGTTAATGTCTTTTGTATGTAATTAAAATAATGATCTGTACACCATCCATTCACAACAAAATTAGGGGTGATATTTGCTTGTTCTATAAATAAATCTTTTGACCAGAAAAATATATCAATTCCACAATACGGATGAATTACTACATCACTTATATGCTGATAGATAATTTCAAGTTCTTTTTTACTATTTTTTGAAATTAAAAATGATTTTGGCATCTCTAAATCCCACCGTCTGCCCCAACCAGCACATGACTTGTATTTCTCTTGTATATCCGCAAAAACCTGTAAATCAGGAGATACAACAACAATATCGGAATTCATCCAAACAACTATATCTATGTCATCATGTAAAATATCAACTACCTTATTAAATGCGTCATCTAACATAATAGCACTATGGTCTATTGAGAGTGTTTTATTCGAATACTGCACATCTTGGATATTAGTAAATCCATATTTATCGCACTCATCAACGACACCTTGTTCATTTCCTAAAATAATAACCTGTTCAAAAGGTAACAAAGACCAACTATAAAAAGAAGCCTCTTGTATTTTTTTCTTTTCCCCAATAAACGGAGCACATGATGATATTAAACATACTTTATTCATTAACTAACCACCCTTACAATTGGTATGGGATTTTCTAATAGTAATTTTTTTGGATTACTCCTTTTATGTTTTTGAGTAAAATACCGTCTATCCTCTTCAAGTGTAGAATAACCCATTCTATAAACAACATCCCTCTCTTCAAGTGGTGTTTTAATTGGGTGTTTATGCTTAATAGTAATCCCTTCTATTTTTATCATTTCATTTTGTGGGATGGTCCGCAACATCAAATCGGTATCACAACAATTATGAATAAAATTCTCATCAAATACAAAGTTATATTTTTCATACCAGCCTTTAGTAATTATAGGATGAGTACAAACATTAGGATTAAGCCCATCGTACACCCAAATTACTTTCCCCTGATTTTCTTTAACTACTTTATCCAATAACTCTAAATTCACACCTGGCCACAAATCATCAGCACCACAAATAATACCATCCCAATCCTCTTTTATTTCCTTTATCATTTTATTTTGTAAAATAGCAAAAGATTTTCTATTGCCTTTATAAATTGTATGGCATTTCTTCTCAATTAGTTTATACGTTAAAACATCCCACGCATACGCAATTATTGGAAAACCAACTTTCTCCCATTTTAATATTGTTACCCTTGCTTTAATTGATCTGAAGCCTGTAGGTATTGTGATAAAAATCATTTATTATATATATCCCCAAATTCACTTTTCCAATATTCCAAAATCTTAAATTTGTCATCTACTTTTTCTAATTGTTCTATAGGAAAATCTTCTATTGACTTCAAATAATTTTTTAATGATCCTTCCTTCTTTATAAAATGAGGGTGCCCTTCATATTTCCTTAGCAATTCCCGTTTATTAAAACGAACACAAGTCATATGATGCATCGTTAATTCTTCTGGTTTAAATACTTTGAAAGTTTTGATTGGCTGTACTATTCTTTTCCCATCTACAAGAACACCAAAAGCATTACTTTTTCTTTTATACTCTAGCTCTATTTTATGTATCACTGGCACAAATAATTCAGATAAACCTTTGACTTTAGAAATAGGAGTATGAAAATATTCTTGAATAGGAGCAACAGTACAATCAAATTGACTAAATATGTCCCATTGTTTTGCTATTTGTTCAGGGAAGTAAAACTCATCACAATCACGCAACATATAATGAGAACACCCATTCCTCAAACAAGATGCCTGCCCCAATTTGTACTTATCCTCATTGAATAGACGCATCTTCTCAAATACTTTTGTAGATGGATGTTTATGTAAAACCAATTCATCTATTAAACCATCATTTCTTAATTGAAAAAGAAGATTCTCTAAATAAGCTGGGGCAGGTTCTCCAGTATTAGAGAACAAAGAATAGGCACCAACAATATAATGAGCAAATGGACGGATATTAAGCAATGCAGGTTTCAAAAACTCAGCACCACTAAAAATTACAAATCCAACACCTAATTTCATATCATAACCTTTCCAAAATCAATCAAAATACTTTTTATATTTTTTTATATCTTCATTACCTATTAACTTTTTTAATACATGCAAATCACTATCGGGTAAAAATAAATGAGTTCGTCTCCATCCCATCGTTGTACCTTCTCTTCCCGGTAATCCTTTTATTCCAATACAGCATTGATGCTTTTCAAGCTTCAGATTTTTTTTACATTTGCTTTTCCACGCATATAAATCAATAAATGGTTCATGCTTTTCACAAATACGAGCTATTTCAGAACTAAAAGAACGCCTAAATCCTGTTTGGCACCAACTAGCTCTATTCTTATTATTATGATAATAGTACTTTTTTAAAGGGATATGGTAATACACAGCATCACCAAAACCCACTAAATCATAATCTTCTGATTCAGAAAATAAAGCATTCATTTTTTCTAAATATTGAGGATGATACCAATCGTCATCTTCCATTATTATCACCCTATCGGTATTCACTTCATCTAATATATGCAATAATTGAATTGGTAATGTATGTTCTGGTTCGTTGTTTGCCTTTTCTCTTCTGTAATATTTTACAAAATCAAAATTGGGTGGTGTTGTAGGTATTTTTCCGTCATCTACAATTATCCATTCTGTTGGTTTGGTTGTTTGCCTTTTCATATATTCGCAACACAAACCAAATGCTTCAGGCCTATCGCCTGTTGGTGTAATTACTGAGCTGCCACTCATTTGTTTAACCTTTCCTATTTTATTTTATGGTTCTAATGCTGTTATTCTGTCTGCCTGACTTTTCAATTCTAAATCAATCAATCTAATTGTCTGTGTTAAAAATGTAGGCCAATCCAAATCACCGCCATTGATTTCGGGGAAATCGAAATTGGGAGTGAAGCCTGTTGATATGCGATAACTTTGCCCACCGGCACCAGTACCGGAATATGGTGCGGTCAATTCAAGTGCGGTGTCACTTGTAACGCTGGCAATCGTGTACAACGTAGTCTCGCCAGCCACCACAAACAAATCACCCGCTTCGACGTAATCGGTAAAGGCTGTACCTGAACCGGCTATCGTCGCATCGGTGTCAACTGTTTCTATTGTTCCCTGTGTATATTGCATTTTATAGTTCCTTTGGTATTACACCCAATTCGACAAAGAAATCGACAATCTCTGGGTATTTGTTTTTGACTACTTGAAGTTTATCTTTAACATGAGCATACTGTGTTTGTATTTTTTGAATTTGCTCTTGCTCCGTATATTGATGAGAGAAGTTTATGCCGTTTTCACTTATACAAGCTTTGGTCGCTTTTAAGGCAAAAATTATACTATCATCAGGTATCTTTACTGCTACGCAATCCAAAACGTCCCATCCTTCAGCTAGGCACACTTCTCCGAGTAGTTTACCTGAATCCCTATCTTCGGCTTCTCTGCCTACTAAAGATACTTTTCGTAATATATTATTTTGTATAAGTTTCATATGTTTATTTCCAAGCAATTACTCGTATATCAACTGCAGTAGAATTTCCGTCTGCATGTTCCATCTCATAAAGTCCCTTATGAACATATATATTAGTAGCATCCGCACCATCTATATAAGTGCCTCTGTTATCGCCATAAGATTCCGTACCTATCATCTGCCGCGATGTAGTTGTATGATCCCGTATAAAACAAATATAGAACGATGGAATAGTAACTAGTCCATGAGCAAAAGATTCGTCTGAAGCCGCTCCGGTATAACCTGCACCTCCATCATTATCCCAACCTGAATCATAGTATCTGCCAGCATCTGAGCCAAGAGAAAAATCAAACGAAGCAACAGGAGTACTAACCACTCCATCACTATCATAAGTAATTTCAGTATCAGCATCCGCCCCAAATCGACCACCAAGACGAGTTACATAAAATTTATAATCCCTGCCTGAAACTTCGTCAGTACAGTATTCAACACCGGAATAGATTGAGGATAAAAATGTAAATTCTAATATCCCGCCTATTCGGACAGTGCGTTGATTATCATCCTCCAATCCTACAAAACTACCACCACCTGCATAATAACATTGAATCCCATTTTGGTCAAATGTTGTTATATAACAAGATGCACCGGATTTTCTTTTTACAGTAGCTTTCGCAACACCAGCCGTCACTACTATTCTAAAAGAGTTATCAGAATCAGGTGGGCCAATAGTAATACTTGTACTAAATACAGCGTTGCCTAATTTGTCAATATAACTTTGAAAAACACCAGCAGTCAAATCCCAGTAACCCATATAATCTGAATCGGCGTATAGCCCAGAAGCCCTACCCACCATCGTCAATGCTGAACCCATTATAAGTGGTGACACGACATTATCATTAACATCTAATACACCATCAACTCTACTAGCAACTGTGTCGGCTACACTTTTTGATTCATCTGCTATAGCAATCAATATAGCTGTTCTGGCATCATAATAAGCATTGA